>Ga0308157_10000440_pt1 | contig 139824 bp, 139 predicted proteins | sample PhyBR1_FD_201035 | JGI IMG/M metagenome (GOLD analysis project Ga0308157, IMG submission 201035) | Phyllosphere microbial communities from UC Gill Tract Community Farm, Albany, California, United States - DLSLB.R1 | ecosystem: Host-associated > Plants > Phyllosphere > Unclassified | place... | reverse complement strand
TTTCGCCTATCGTAGCCGTTAATTAAGTAGGACTATCACCATGCGTCATCGTAATAGTGGTGTGAAATTAGGCCGTACCAGCAGCCATCGTAAAGCGATGTTTCAAAACATGGCTAATTCTTTGTTTGAGCATGAGTTAATTAAAACTACTGTGCCTAAAGCAAAAGAGTTACGTCGTGTAGCTGAGCCTTTAATCACTTTAGCTAAAAACGATACTGTAGCAAACCGTCGTTTGGCGTTTGCTCGTACTCGTTCAGCAGCAACAGTTGGTAAATTATTTACCGTTCTTGGCCCTCGTTACAAAGAACGTAACGGCGGTTATCTACGTGTTCTTAAAGCTGGTTTCCGTGCAGGTGATGCTGCACCGATGGCTTATGTAGAACTTGTGGATCGTGAAGTAAACTAATTACTCACGTCACAGAACAATCGGTTGTTCGAAAAAGGTCGGTGTTTCACCGGCCTTTTTTTATGCCTTTTTGTTGGACAATTTATGGTTTTGTCCTAAATTGACTTAAATTTCGTCAGAAAAATGCAAACTTGACATTGTGTATTGTCAAATTTGTGCTTTAATAAAAAAGTACTCTTAAAAAGGTTATAAAAACAACATGGAAAAGCAAGTTGATATTCTTATCGTTGGTGCAGGTATCTCTGGTATTGGTGTAGCTGCGCATCTTTCAAAACACTCACCACAACGTTCATTTGAAATTATTGAGCGTCGTGAGAGCTTCGGTGGTACTTGGGATTTATTTAAATATCCTGGTATCCGTTCCGATTCAGATATGTCTACTTTTGGGTTTAATTTTAAACCATGGCAAAAAGCCAATGTCTTGGCAGATGGCGCTTCGATTAAAGGCTATGTTGCAGAAGTTGTTGATGAATTTAAATTAAAAGATAAAATTCATTTTAATCAGCGTGTACGTACTGCAAATTATGATTCATCAATTAAAAAATGGGTCGTACAAATTGAAGATGAAAATCAAAAACTCAATACGTGGGTTGCAAACTTTGTAATCGGATGTACGGGTTATTATAATTATGACCAAGGTTATCAACCTGATTATCCAGGTAAAAGTGATTTTAAAGGCGAATTTATTAACCCACAATTTTGGCCTGAAAACTTAGATTATACGGGTAAAAAAGTGGTGATTATTGGTAGTGGTGCAACAGCTATTACCTTAGTGCCTGCGATGTCAAAAGGTGGAGCAGGGCATGTGACCATGTTGCAACGTTCACCAACCTATATTGCTTCAATCCCATCTATTGATTTTGTCTATGACAAAATGCGTAAGGTTTTACCTGAAGATGTGGCCTATAAGTTAACCCGTGCACGTAATATTGGTATGCAACGCGGTATTTATGCGCTTGCACAAAAACAACCGAAGTTACTGCGTAAGTTCTTACTCAAATCGATTGAAATGCAATTAAAAGGCAAAGTGGATATGAAACACTTTACCCCAACATATAATCCGTGGGATCAGCGTTTATGTGTTGTGCCAGATGGCGACTTATTTAAGATTTTACGCTCTGGTAAAGCCAGTGTTGAAACAGATCAAATTGAGAAAATTACTGCAACAGGTATTCAATTAAAATCTGGTAAGCATTTAGATGCAGATATCATCGTTTCAGCAACAGGTTTAGAAATCCAAATCTTGGGTGGTATCAAAGCTACAATTGATAATAAGCCAATGAATACGTCTCAGCACATGCTGTATCAGGGTGTGATGGTTAGCGATGTGCCAAATATGGCAATGATCATTGGTTATATCAACGCGTCATGGACATTGAAGGTTGATATCGCAGGTGAGTATATTTCTCGTCTTGTAAACTATATGGACAAGAAAGGCTATGACGAAGTTATTCCTCAAGGTGATGCAACTGAATTGATGGAAGATACGGTGATGGGCAGTTTAAGCTCAGGTTATATTGCCCGTGCGGCGGATGTGATGCCTAAACAAGGTAAGCATGCACCTTGGAAAGTGTCGAATAACTATTTAGCAGATCGTAAAGAGCTTAAAAATGCCAAGTTTGAAGATGGCGTTTTAAAATTTCATAAGCGTGAAGCACAACTCGCAAAAAAGCCTAAACTGGTTTCTTAATTAAACCTAGAAGCAACCAGACTAAGAAATAGCAAAATAAACAAGCTATGAAATAAATAAGGAGCGAAAGCTCCTTATTTATTGCGACATAAAAATTGATATAAAAAGAATGCTTGGTGATAGAAAAAGGAGCCAAAGCTCCTTTAACAATGATCAGATAAATTATAAAGAACGGGAAATCAGTTCTTTCATAATCTCGTTTGTACCTGCATAAATACGATTTGCCCGATTATCGATATAAGCGCGTGCAATTGGATATTCCAGCATATAACCATAACCACCATGTAATTGAAGGCATTCATCAACCACATTAGAGAATACTTCTGAAATTTTGTATTTTGCAGCAGCTGCAGCATCAACACCTAATGTACCTTCAAGTTGTAATTCCATACAACGGTCGAGGTAAGCACGGCAGAAATCAATTTCTGTGCGCATTTCAGCAAGTTTAAAACGTGTATTTTGAAAAGCACCGATCGGTTTACCAAACGCTTTACGGTCTTTGGTATATTGAACGGTATGTGCCAGCGCTGCTTCTGCGCCTGCTTGACAGATAATCGCGACCAGCATACGTTCCCATGCCAACTCTTTCATCAGCATGATAAAACCCATGCCTTCCATACCCAATAAATTTTCTTTTGGCACACGAACATCTTCAAAGAACAATTCGCAAGTATCTTGTCCTTTCATACCAATTTTATTGAGTGGTTTTCCTTTACTAAAGCCAGCACGGTCAGCTTCAACGATAATCAAAGATAGGTTGGCAGAACCTTTCTCTGAACTGCCTGTTTTACATACCACAATTGCCATGTCGCATAGATAACCATTGGTAATAAAGATTTTAGAACCATTGATCACATATTCATCCCCATCTAAAACAGCGGTGGTACGAACACCTTGTAGGTCTGAGCCTGTTCCTGGTTCTGTCATCGCAATGGCTGTGACGGTTTCTCCAGAAGCCATTTTAGCAATCCAATGTTTTTTCTGCTCTTCATTACCAAAGTTGTTGATGTAGTTGGCAACAATATCCGAGTGCAAAGAAAAACCTGTAGAAGAATCCATTGCATAGGCTTGTTCTTCAATCAGAATCATACTGTAGAGGCGATCTACGCCATAGCCACCATATTCTTCAGGCATGGTTGCACAGAGCAGCCCCATTTCACCTGCTTTGTTCCATAAATCGCGATCTACATGTTGTTGCTGTTCATATTTAGCAATATTTGGCACAACTTCTTTTTCATAAAATTTACGTACGGTTTCACGAAAAGCATCGTGATCGGAATTAAACAATTTACGAGGTAACATATTGGTTAAAGGTCGGATAGCACCTGATTGCATTTTTATAATATCCATATGAGTTTTAGTGAGTTGAAATTATGTGAATTGCTTATTTGTCGCAATGAGATGAATGCTCAAAACTCATTTTTAAATGATGAATTTGGTCATTTAGAAGAATTTAGCGAGAAATTGATCGGGAATCGGGTAAACTAAGTCAGAATTAACCATTGGGGGAAAATGATGTCAGAAGAACTTACTTTAGAAGAACGTAAAGTGATTTATCGTGCTCGTCGCGGTTTAAAAGAGATTGATGTATATTTTGACCCATACGTAAAACAATATTACTTAGCAGCAAGTGCGCAAGAAAAAGCCTTGTTTAAAGAGTTAGTTGATCAGGAAGACCCAGATTTATTGGATTGGTTTATGGAAGTTTCAGAGCCACCTCGACCTGAACTCAGAAGCTTGATCAATAAACTTAAAGATTATGTCCACGGATGAGTTAAAAACTCACCAACGATATCAAATCAAACCCAGTCGTATTGCACTGGGTTTTCAGCTTTTGTGTTTAACAATTATTTTTATAGTGCTGTACTCCATTATCACTGTATGGATAAGTGTATTACTGCTGTTGTTGGCATGCTTCAGTCTAAAAAGATTTAGAATGCGTCCACAAGTCCGAAGTTTAGAACATTTTGATTTAGATCAGTGGACCCTACAATATGAGGATTCCAATCAAATTCATCATGTACAAATTCAGCAAATGATTGATCATCGATTTTATATCGCAGTGTATTTTTGTGAGAAAAACAATAAAAGTTTAATCATTTGGCAAGATCAAGTGAGCAAAATACAGTGGAAATCTTTAAAATCTCGGGTAAAATTAAGTTAATTGTCTAACAAATATAAAAAATCTAATTTAAATTTAATATAAATAAAACATAATCTTATTTATATTTTTGCTTATTTAATATCCATTGTTAGACCAAATATATACAAAATAGCGCAATTGTAAAATTGTCCGACAATTATCTCTGTAAAAATCTGATCTTGCATGTAAATTAAAACTACCAACAGCGAGGAGGAATTTCCAAATGGGTGAAATTCATACGTTTTGGTTCTTAGTGGTTGCAATTGTTTTTGCAATTATATTTGGAAGACTAGGAACTATGCTGAGGGAACAGATTGAGAAAGCTAACGCTAACAGTGTTAACGGTAGCAAATTTAAAAGACTTAAAACCAATAAACTCTCTTAAAGAGTTTACCTTTTAACAAGTAGCATGTGCTGAACCGTCGCAATGCTACTTTTTTTTGCTTAAAATTTGTATAAAAACCAGATCAGGTCAATTGAATACTTTCTATATTGTGGCAAATTCTTCAGATGAAATTAGAGCTATTACTCTGTTATTCAGAGATTGCATCTGATATTGTTATTTTAAAAGGGATATAAACACAATTATATAGAGGACAGGAAGTATGTCTAAGGTCCACAAGCTTGGTCAATTGATGCTGACCGCTGTTGTTGCCTCATCTGTGTTATCAGGTTGTTCATATGTTGTAAAATCAGGTGCCAATGTTGCGCTTGGCTTTAGTGAAAAACATATCGTCCCACCCATTTTGGCGGGCAATGATACTGATATGGCGTGCAACTCAGGCAATGCATTAACGCCAGCGATTATGGCAACAAAAGATATGGGGGCCGACCCCACCCGTATGGCGGTATTGTTATATTCAGCTGCGGGGATGTGTGCAGAAAATCGTGCTTTGGATGCAGAACTCAGATATTTACGTGCTTCAAAAGACGGTAAAGTGACTGAAGCGCAAGATGCTCGTATAGAACAAAAACGTTGGGCAGCCCTTGCCGCAGAACGTCAATACACGGGTTATCAATTATTTGCAGAACGTTGGCAGGCAAAATATAAATATACTTTAGGTGATTCTTGTCCAACCATGCGTAAGGACTTAGATCAAACCATCTATTTAATTGGTATGCTCAGTGGTTTGCAATCGATGACCAATGACATTAACTCTGGCGGTGCAGTGAATGTACCGAAAGATATTGCTGCGATTGTCGAACGTGGTATGGCATGTTTAGACAATAACAAATTCTGGGGTGCGCCAATGGCGACACGTGCAGTGATTTGGATATTGTTACCAGGTGCAGGAGATGGTAAGCCTGATCCAACACAGACCTTACAACAATCAATGCAAATCGCAGAACAGAAAGGTGTTCGTTTAGCATTTGCAATGAATGCCGTTGCAGCGCAAGCCAGTGGTGATGATGCTAAATTAAGAGCGGCGTTAAAAGCCTATGCCGCATCGCGTGCAGATGATAAGCCAGTAAACCCTGAATTTAGATTATTAGATGGTATGGCTGGTCAAATGGTTCAAGGTATTGCCGATCGTTATTGGACGGAACATACCGGTGTTCGTGCAGCAGATGATGGAATGACCACATTCTGGGATGAACAAGCCTCTACGGGTGATGATGAATTGTTTAATGATTTACCGGCACCGACTGAAGAGCCAAGTGCTTCAGCTGACGAACCTGCAGCAAATCCATAGTATTCAATTGCATGAATTGGTTAGAATTGAGGAAGAGCGACAGCTCTTCTTTTTTTATGGTGTAGCATGGAACAACACAAGTTAGATAAAAATATATTGTTTATTGCAACCAGTATCATTTTTTTTGCAATTCTTCAGCTTTTTCAAACTCATTTCATTTATCAGCACGATGTTTTTTTAAGCCAGCCTTGGCGCTGGTGGACAGGGCATTGGGTTCATGTGGGATGGATTCATTATGTTTTAAATGTTTTGGCTTTGGCTTGTTTACCCTTTTTATTTCCAAACATTAAAAAGCAAGTTTTTATTGCTTTATTGCTTATTTTACCGCCTTTACTCAGTCTCTGTTTTTATCTGATTTATCCTCATATTTTTGCTTATGCAGGTTTGTCTGGCATTCTTCATGGTCTGTTTGTATTTTGTGCAATCGTCAGTTTAAAAGAAAAGCCAGAACGAAATTTTGCCTTCATCTTATTGTTATGCATCTTCGGCAAAATCGCATGGGAACATTTTTTTGGTGCACTACAAACTGAACAATTGATTGGTCATCCTGTTTTAATACAGGCGCATTTGCTTGGGGTGATTTTTGGAAGTATTTGTGCCATCTTGAGCTTAATTTTTCGACTTAATGTTATGAAATAGACAATGAATCAAGAATATTATTTGTATGAAGTATTATTCTATAAAATTTCATTATTTTGATGAGGTTAAGCACATAGAAGTGTAAAGATATTTAAAAAATAAATTTGAATGAATGCTTTGTAATGAATGGATGCTGATTCTCATTTGTGGTTAATTATGTGAATATTACATCTATTTTAGTTGTAAAAAATATAAGTACTTAGTTGTTTTTTCACATTTAATGATAAGACTATAGATGAGTTGACAAAAAGCTCGCCAAAAAAATTAATCTTTGTCATGTTTTTCTTAGGAAAATTAGGGCAAATTTGAGTGGTGATGATAGGAATGGGTATTGGTAAAGGATTTTACCTCTCACCTAATAATAAAAGATAAGCTGTGCAAGCGATTGTACACTGGTTATAAAAACTGGAATAACAATGCAAGAACCTGTAAATAATAGATCGGGATTAGGTCTACTCAGTTATCTCTGGAATGAGTGGTTCTCAACCTTTTCCATCCTTATTCTGCTTCTCCTGACCTTGATCATTGGGACAGGGGATATGATTCATGGGCAAATGCTTCGTTTAGGTGAGCGCCTATATGGAGATGAAAAAATAGGAATGCAATATTCCTTTTTACGTGCTGAGCCCAACAAACCTTCATGTGACCGCAATGTAGATATCGATAAACTTGTTAAAGAAAAAATGCAACAGGAAGCCAGTGATCCTGATGCGGCATTTTTTGGTTTAACACCAGAAGCAGATGTTCGCGCTTCATTCGTTTCAGCTCAGACGGACTGTGAACAGAAGTATGCGTTCTATGATAAATCGATCAAACATATGGAAGATCATCCATCCCTTCGTTCATATCGTTCGATGGAAACGGGTTTCTTCTGGATATTGAAATGGGGCTCTGAACATCGCGTACTCATCCTGATTTTGATGGTGGTGATTGCTGCAATTACAGCATCATTGAAGATGCATCATATTGGGCTACGTCCAGCGCGTACTAAGCTTGATTTTAAAGTCTATAATATTGCGATGGTACTGGGGAATGCCTTACTGAGCTTCTCGGTCATTAGCCAATATCGTTCAGTACTCAATTCTGGTGTTGAATCGACCCTTGAAACGATCGGGGTCTATTGGTTATGGATGATCCTGTTCGTTGTCTTGACAGTCATCAGCCTGTTTAAATTATTCCGTACACCAGAAAATGCTGAAGAAGGCGGTAAATTTGGCCTTGCGCTGTTGAGCATACCTTTATATGCCTTTATGGCAATTGTGACAGGTATTGCGTTTACTTTCTTTATGGACTACCCAATGGGGCAAGGTATTTACCTTGGCTTGTTGACTGAATTTTCAAATATTTTCCTTAACTTAGCACTGTTTATTTGGGCAGGTATGTTATTGACCCAAACACGTGTGATGGATCTTTTCTTGGCGATTCTTCGTCCTTGGAACTTAGCGCCTGAAACGTTGACGTGGATCATTTTGATTGGTGCAGCAATTCCAACCGCATATACAGGTGCTTCGGGAATCTTCGTTGTTGCTGCTGGTGCAATTATCTATAAAGAAGTGTGGAATTCAGGTGCACGTCGTCAATATGCATTGGCTGTTTCAGCAATGTCAGGTTCACTTGGTGTTGTATTACGTCCGTGTCTATTGGTGATCTTAATTTCAATGCTGGATAGCCGTCATGTAACTTCAGACGAGTTATTTGATCATGGTATTTATGTATTCTGGTTAACCGCATTTATTTTCTTAGGGGTGTCGTTATTCCTTGCTGAGAATAAGTTCCGTATTAACTCACCGAAAACTGCTGTCCCTGGTATGTTGCGTGCTTTCGTTCCAGTGCTTCCATATATCTTGATTGTTGCTGTCGTGATTGGCTTCTATCAGTTTGGTCTGGACACGAAAATGGATGAATTTACTGCACCTGTAATTCTTCCAATCATGTTATTGGCATTTATTTTATTTGATAAGTTATTGGGTAATAAATTACCGATACCAGAAAATCCAAATAAAGCGCTTGCTCTAGAGCATGAAAAAAATTCTGAATACTTACGAGAGCATGGTGATACCGCTGAAACGAAACGTGGCTTCCGTAGCGCAATTCGTTTTGCAACATCGGAAAGTGTTGGTCATATTGGTGCGTTAATTATCCTAATGGCATTGTCTGCAAGTGTTGGTGGCCTGATTGAACGTAGTGAAATCGTGACCATGGTTCCAACGCATCTGGGTAGTATCTTGGTGACACTTGGCTTTATGGCATTGTTACTTGCATTAATTGGTATGACAACAGATCCATTTGGTGCGGTGATTCTCGTTGCTGCAACGATTGCGCCAGTTGCATTTGAAAATGGTATCCATCCGATTCACTTCTGGATGATCGTATTGGTTGCATTTGAGTTTGGTTATGTTACGCCGCCTGTTGCGCTCAACCATTTGCTGACGAGGCTCTCGGTCGGTGATGCAGAGGTTGCCGCCGCCGATGCAGAGGCAAAAGCCAAATATACAAGCTTCTACTATCGTTATGAGCGTTGGATCTTACCAATCGTGGTGCTGTTCTCAGCATTGGTGATTGTGACCTATGCGCCGTACATGTTTAACTTGTTTGACTGGTATGCCAGTAAATAATTGAATGTCTAAAAAGCGCCTTCGGGCGCTTTTTTTCTGTCTGTGGATTTTGAATAGATTTAGTGATCTTTAAATTGAAACTGCTGAATGTACTCACTCGGCGTCAAACTGGTTTCACGTTTAAACATGGCACTAAAGGCACTGGCACTGTCATAACCCAGATCCAGCGCAACGTTGAAAATAGATTTATTCATTGCCAAATCAGTCATGGCTTGCATCAGCCTTGCCTGCCGTACCCAATGACTAAAATGCATATTGGTTTCTTTCTGAAAATGTCGAGTGAGGGTTTTCGGACTAACATGTAAAAATTGGGCTGCGTGTTCGAGTGTCCATGTATGGCTAAGATCAAGTTTGATTTCAGCACAAAGCTTTTGCAATTTAATATTTTGTGGCTCAGGTAAGTTAAATGGTAGAACAGGGAGAAGCTCCAACTCATCTAAAATCAGTTCAAGTAATCGTGCTTCACGACTTTGAGGATGGATCGTGGTTTGAATCTGCATCGCTGAGCGAATAAGCTCTTTTAGCAGGGGCGAGATCGTGACAACACGACATTCATTGACTAATTTTGAACGTGCGTCTGGCTGAATAAATACACCATAAGCTTGCACATCCCCACTGATCAGTAAGGCATGAGCCTTATATGCTGGAATCCATACACCGCGTCCCGGTGGCGTGACCCATGTTCCTTCTGTCGTTTGAATACGGAGAACCCCAGAAAGCGTATGAATCAGTTGGATACGCTCATGGCTATGCCAATCTTCAATATGCCCATGGGAATAATTTTCAGTAAAGGCATAAATTGGATAATCTAAAAATCCATGATCATAATTATTCCCCACGATTTACTCCTCAATCAATACGGCACTGCCAATCATATATTCGTGGAATTGGCTTAGTCCTCAAGCATAATGTCCTTTTTGCGATAGTTATTGTCATTTTGTCGTACAAATACAAAATGATTATTTTTTAACATGGTTGAATCTTTCTGTATAGGCAGAGCAGCATGTTTCAAAAAGCTTATTTCTATCCATTGTTTGCCATTTTATTTTGGGCTGGAAATGTGATTGTGTCTAAAATGGCAAGTCATGCAATTTCACCTGTGGCGATTACATTTTATCGTTTGGTTTTTGCGCTCGCGGTGATGAGTACTTTTGTGTTGATTCCTACTTGGAAAAATCGTCATATTATTCGGCAGTATTGGAAACATTTGGCTTTAGGTGGATTTCTTTCTGTATCCTTATTCCAATTTTTGTCTTATCAAGCAGCGACAACCACGACAGCGACCAATATGGCGATTGTGACAGCATTGATTCCATTATTGACGATTATTTTAAGTACATGGATTTTAAAGGATCAGATTAGTTATGGCTTAGTGATCGGAGGCTTCTTATCATTCTATGGCATCTTGTATTTATTGAGTCATGGGCATATTGCTCAAGTTTTTAGCCAAGGTATGCATCTTGGCGATGGCTTGATGTTACTTGCCGCAATCGGCTACGCCTTATATGGTGTGCTGTTAAAACGTTGGAAAATGCCGATCCCTGCATGGCAATCGAATTTTGTGATGTCGAGCTTTGCCATCTTATATGTTTTGCCGTTTTTTATCTTTTTACCCGCATCACAAATGCAACTGAATCAACAGACCATTCCTTTGATTTTGTATGCCAGTATTTTCTCATCGATTTTATTGTCTTATCTATGGATTGAAGGTGTAAGACATTTGGGACCCAATAAAAATAGTATTTTTATGAATTTATTGCCTGTGTTTACAGCTTTAATTGCCGTGGTGCTCTTGGGTGAACATTTACAAGTTTTTCATTTGATTGGTGGTGGTTTAACACTCTGTGGAATTTTATTGGCGCAAATTATCCAAAAGCCAATCCAATGGAAAAAATCAACACAGCAGTCGTTGGACTCACTTTAAAATATTGAAGTATCTATTGTTTAAATTGAAAAAAGCCTTAACTTATAACTAAGTTAAGGCTTTCTAATATCAGATCGTCATTTTTGCCCATGATCAAAATTATTGATTTTGTGCGGCCATTTGCTGTTGAAGTAGCTTGATTTGCTCTTCCTTAAGTTTAATCAATTGATCCGCATCAGCATGTTGTGATTTGAGGTTTTGTTGCTGATCATCAAGTTGTTTTTGGATGTCTTCTAGTTTAGCCACTTCTTCTTTCGCTAAACTGGCATTTTCAGGAATTTTATCTTTTAAAATTGATGCTTTGACCAATTCTACATTGGCAGCCTCTGAAGCAGCACTTTGTTCAACAGGCGTTGCCACAGGTGGTGCCGTTGTTTCCACTTTCTTCGCAGCAGGTGTAGTCTGATTCAATGGCTCATTGATTTGGGTGCTTTCAGAGGTGTTATTTAACCAGAAAAAAATAGCAATTAAAACGATAACTGCCCCCAACCCGCCTGCAATAATCCACATTAATTTTGAATTGTTTCTTTGTTCTATATGCATTTTATTCGGTCCGATCTATTTTGAAGAGCGAGGCTTGAATTGAATGACCCCAATTTCATCAGGTATAGCAGGTTCTTCAGGCGCATCTACATGGGTAGGGCGATTTTCAGAATATCCACACTCGATGCATTCAATCCATTCAGCATCGCCTTGGGTGAGCATAACAATACGATCCATCGCTTCACATTTTGGACATTTTGCACCAGCAATGAAACGACGTCTAATATTCATACACCCACCACACTTTAAACAATTTTGACCGTTAGTTTAAGCGTTTTTTTAGCTATTCGTCCAACCTTGATGACGTAATAATGCATCTATTTTAGGTTCACGACCCCGGAAATTGATAAATGCATCAAGTGCTGTATCTTTTCCGCCAACTGCAAGGATTGCCTTACGGAACTCTTGTCCAGTTTGGGTATTAAACACACCTTCATTTTCAAAGCGGTCAAAAGCATCACTTGCTAAAACTTCTGCCCATTTATAAGAATAATAACCCGCAGCATAACCGCCCGCAAAAATATGGCTAAAACCATTTTGGAAGCGGTTATAAGGTGCTGTTGCTAAAACTGCATACTTCTGGCGAATATCATCTAAAGTTGCTTGGATTTGTTCAGCATTTAGTGCCGGTGTAAGTTTATGAATGGTTAAATCGAACAATGCAAACTCAATTTGTCGTAAAGTTTGCATACCTGACTGGAAGAAACGAGCATTGAGTAAGGCTTTTAAAAGATGCTCAGGAAGTGAGTCTTTAGATTCAATATGTTCACTGATTAAAGCCAAGCTTTCCGTATCCCATGTCCAAAATTCCATAAACTGGCTAGGTAACTCCACGGCATCCCATGCAACGCCGTGTGTTCCAGCAACTGCAATATTGTCTACTTCGGTCAACATATGGTGTAAGCCATGACCAAACTCATGGAATAAGGTATTCACTTCATCATGCGTTAATAGGGCAGGCTGATCACCGACAGGTGGGGTAAAGTTCCCAACCATATAGCAGATTGGTTTTTGTAACCCCGTTTCGGTTTGCATACGCGAGCGGAAACCACTCATCCATGCACCACCACGTTTACCGTTACGTGCATAGAGGTCAAAGTAAAAACCACCAATCACAGTGCCTTGGTCTTCTAGTTCATAATAATAGGCATCTGTATGCCAAAGTGGTGCTTGGCGTTCAATGACTTGAATTCCATATAAACGATTGACCACATTAAATAAGCCTTGAATCACTTTAGGCGCAGGGAAGTATGGTTTTAAATCTTCCTGAGAAAGGTTGAACTGTTGAACTTTTAGTTTTTCAGAATAATAACTACTGTCCCAAGGTTTTAGCTCATCTATGCCATCTTGTTTGGCAATGGCTTTGAGTTCTTCGATTTCTTTTAATGCAGGTGTACGTGCATGCTCTGCTAAATCAACCAGAAATTGATCAACAGTGGCCACATCGGGTGCCATTTTTGAAGCAAGTGAGTATTCTGCAAAATTGTCAAAACCTAAAAGCTTGGCCATTTCCTGACGTAAGCTGAGGATTTCAACCATCACGGGTGCATTGTCAAATTGCGTATCGCTGGCTTGATCTGAGGCGCGTGTAACATAAGCGTGATAGATTTCTTCACGGAGCGCACGATCTTCTGCATAGGTCATGATGGCCAAATAAGATGGAATATCTAAGGTAGCAACAGGCTGATCTAGTTCGCGTTGTTGACCGTATTGTTTGAGTAATTCAATACTGCCTTGTGGTAGACCTTTAAGCTGATCCGTGGTTAAAGTTTTGCTATAGGCTTGGGTTGAATCCAAAACATGATTAGAAAAATCAGAAGACAATTGGGATAATCGTGCTGAAATTTCTGCATAGCGTTTTTTAGCTTCACCTTCGAGGGCAACACCTGAAAGTTTAAAATCACGTAAAGCCAGCTTAATTGCACTTTGTTGCGCCGTTGGCAAGTCGCTAAAAATCGTATGATCATAAACATTTTGATAAGTTTGGAATAAGGCAACGTGTTGACCGATCTGAGTGTAGTATTCACTTAGACTTGGTAATAAGGCTTGATAGACTTCACGCGTTTCAGTGTTATTCATCACTGCGTTGAGGTGTGACAAAATTCCCCAAGATTCACTCATGTTATTTTCAAGTGAATCTACATTTTCGATCACTGCAAGTTGTTGTTGAATGCTTTCAGGGACTTGGACCAAGTCATTTAAAAATTTTTGACCGTCTTGGATGGCTTTTTCAATATTTTGTTTGAGTTGATCTAAACTAATTTGATCAAATTGCGGTACTGGCAACGTTGCCTGTTCTAGTGTCATGAGCTTTATGCCAAATCATTTCTTAAGTTATAGATAGATGTAGGGCTTCTGGCAGGGGAAATCAAGGTGTGACAATAAAATTAACACAGATGTTAATGGACTTGTTTGGTTTTGAGGTTGTATTCAAAAGGGATAGAATATGCGCCCGCATCAAAACTGATGCCTAAAATATCTTTTTTAAGATAAAAGCCATTTGCATTTTTTAGCGCAATAAAATTTCGATCTTCAGCATAGTATCGGTATAGGTATTGCAGATCTGCGCTATCACAGTCATTAGACGTTTTAGAAAGCGTTGCTGTTTTATTTTCAATACATGGGTCAAGTTGCTGAGCAATTTCATTTGAGATTTGTGCTGCGGACAATTGATATTTTTGTAGAATTTGTGACAATGTTGCGAACTGTTTATTTTTTAAATCGATCACGTAATACTTTTCACGAAAATAGCTTTGTCCGCCTTCAATTTCTAAATGGGTATAAACACTTAAATAGTTTTGATCCTGATAGATCTTTCCTGAACTAAAGTCGATACGTGTAGCATCATCTGCCAAAAGTTCGTGTTTGATCTGTTGGTTGATTTTTTCAAAACCTTTGCCTTGGATAAAGGGAATATTTCCTGAAAAATTCGTATATTTTGAGGGAATAGGTTGGGTTTTAAAGGTGATGGTTTCAGCAGAAGCTACACAGCTGAGTAGCAGTATTGAGAGTGATAGTATATTTTTAATTTTCATGCTGTTATTTCTAGAGTTATTTGAGTCGCTATAGATGCATTATAAAACAAGGAAGACTCTATGAGGGTACAAGAAAAGTATTTGTTAAAAGTAGTAAGTTTTGATCCTGACCAAGAACCAGAAGAGCAACATATTTATTTGATAGAGGTTTATGACTTTGAATTAACGGCAAATCAAATTAATTTTAAAAATTGCATAAATTCTAAAGTCTTAGATGAAATGGATAAGCTGCATTTACTGAAAAGACGTAGAAAAATAGACCATCTCTGCTTTGTTTTGACGTATGAATTGAGGGTGGGGGACAAAGAATTTTCTAACGATTTAGATTTTTCTTATGAGTTTAATTATACGGATTCTGATCTGATCGTTTATGACTTTACTTATGATGGAGATGAAAAATACCATGAGCCATCATTAAGTGAAAAAACTACATTTTTCTTAAAACAAAATCAATTTTTAAAAAAATATTCTGAAAATAAAATTTTTATAAAACAATGGTTTGAATTAAATGAGTTTGAAAAGGAATGTTGGTTAAATGTTGCTTATAAGGTTAATTTCAATCCACACATAAATGAAAGTATCTCAAAAGTTAGCCATATTATTTTAGATGGAAACTACATACATTCGGAAAGTGATCTTTATTGTTATATTGGGGAACAAGTTTGTGGCATTTTGGGTTATATGGGATATAACACCTCAGCTTTAAGCAATTGTTTAACAGAAGAAAATTTAAGACCCATTTGTAGGCCATTAAATATTACTTGGAAGAATTTTAAAAGTTCCGAGCTGAATTTTAATTGCCTTGATGATTTAAATTATTTGGTTGAGCTACTCAAAGAGGATGCTATTTTAAATATTCAAATTTAAAATTTTAATGATAAAAAAGAGAGCCGAAGCTCTCTGATTTTGTGGTAAGTAAAATTACTCAGTCTTTGCTTTTGCGTTCGACTTTTTCTTTTTTGCTTTAGCCTTTTTCTTCACTTTATCTTTAGCCTTTGTTTCAGGCTGAGTTGCAGCACTTTTTCCAGGTTTTTTATTGTAAGAGCTGGGTTTTCCTTTGGGCTTTTTCTTTCGAATGGGACGTTCCCCATCTTCGCTGGCATTCCCACTGTCAGATTCAGATTTAACTTTGACAGGACGTTCAGAAAAAACTTCTTCTTTGGCAACGGGTTTTGCAACACGTGGTGCACGACTACGGATTACACGGCCCGCATGCGACAGTTGTTGTAACAATTCAAAATCAATCTTACGTTCTTCTAGGTTAACCCCAGCAACTTTGATCTTGACTTCGTCACCCAAGCCAAAGGCTTGACCACGATTTTGACCGACTAAATTTTGACTAACTTGGTCATAAACAAAGTAGTCATCGCCCAATTGACTCACGTGAATCATACCATCCACATATAAGTCTTTTAGGGTTACAAATAAACCAAATTCAGCGGTTGCACTGATCACACCAACAAATTCTTCGCCTAAATGTTGCTGCATATAGTGACATTTCAGCCATGAAGTAACCGAACGCGAGGCTTCATCTGCACGACGTTCAGTTGCAGAGAAATGTTCACCCGCATCTTCTAACGCCGCACCTGAAAGTGGATACTTTTTGTTGGTTAAACTGGCTTTAATCGCACGATGTAATAGCAGGTCAGGGTAGCGACGAATTGGTGAAGTGAAATGGGTATATGCTTCATAAGCCAAGCCATAGTGCCCCACATTTTTTGGACCATAGTAGGCTTGCATCATTGAACGTAATAACACCGCATGAATACTCGGTGCATCAATACGATCTTTGGTTGCTTCAATCACCGTTTGATAATCGGCTTGTGTCGGTTGGTCAGGGAATTTAAAGCCCAATAATTTCACAAAGTCTTTTACTTTTTGAATGCGTGAAAACTCTGGTGCTTCATGCACACGATACAACATTGGAACTTCATTTTTTAAGCAATATTCTGCTGCTGCAACGTTGGCAAGCAACATGCATTCTTCAATAAGCTTATGCGCAACATTACGTGAACGCGGTAAAATTTCTTTAATTCCACCCAATTCATCAAAAGTCATGTAGGTTTCAACGGTTTCAAATTCCATTGCATGACGTTGTGCACGTAAACCTTTTAAAGTTTCATACAATTGGTAGAGCGTATTGACTGACTTACGGACATCACGATCTTCAGGAATTGCATTGCTGTCGCCATCCAAATATTGTGCAACTTGGGTATAGGTTAAACGTGCTTTTGAATGCATCACTGACGGATAAAATTCAAATTTAGTCACTTTACCAGCACGACTTAAATTTAAATCACACACCATACATAAACGGTCAACATGTGGATTTAAAGAACATAAGCCATTTGAAAGTGCTTCAGGCAACATTGGTAATACATAGTGTGGGAAATACACTGATGTACCACGTTCTTGCGCTTCATCATCTAAAGGTTTACCAACACGGACATAATGACTGACATCTGCAATCGCGACAACGACACGATAGCCACCACCAGGACGTTTTTCCGCATAGACTGCATCATCGAAGTCACGTGCGTCTTCACCATCAATGGTGACTAAAGGCAAATCTCGTAAATCTATACGGCCTTGACGATCTTTTGCAGAAGGTTCTTTAAATGCTTCAGCTTCTTTGATGACTTCTTCTGGGAACTCATAAGGTAAACCATATTCTAAAATGGTTTGTGGGATAATGATTTCAGTATCAGCTTTATCCGCCATTGATTGAATCACATGACCTGTCGCAAATTCATCTCGTGTTGGATAGTCATCAATTTCAACACGTAATGCATCGCCGACTTTGGCTTTGGCATGTTCAATCAGTTCTTTTTCTAAAGTTATGGGTTGATGTGCATTGGGAGGTGCAGGTTGAATAAAGTATTCACCTTCAAATTCTGCAACTTTACCAATCAGTTGTTTAACTCGACGTTGAGTCACTTCGGTAATATAGCCCCAAGCTTTACCTTTACGATCTACAGAAGTTTGTTGGACTTTAACGCGGTCACCATGGAATACTTGACGTAATTCGCGCTCAGGGAGAAGGAATTCATCTTTCTTACCATCTAAGCTTGCAACGCCTAAACCTTTAGCGTTGACATAAACAGTAGCGTCTAGGGTAGGTTGATCTGCCATCAGCTGATATTTAAAACCATCTTTCATCAACTGACCATCACGGACCATTGCACTTAAACGATGGCTGAGCGCATCTATACTTTTTTGATCGACAATTTCAAGCAGTTCAACAAGATCTGCATGTGACAATGCTTCTTGTTTTCGTTCAATGATTTCTAAGATAAGGGTACGACTTGGAATGGGATTGTCGTAACGCTCAGCTTCAGCTTTGGCTTCAGGATCGACCCAATTTTTCATGATGTATTTGGTTTCTAGTCAGAAGATATGATTAGCATAAGACATAGCGTGGAATACTGCACGTAATTGATTGCAATATTGTGTTTTTAATTTAGTTTTTAGAGAAAATTTCTAGGTATTTGTAGATTGTGATTATTTTGCAGCATAAAAAAACAACAAAATGATGAAAATCGCTTAAAAAGTATTTAATTGAGTAAATTTCTCTATTTTTTTTAATGTCATCACTTGCCGAATCGGGTTTTAGTTTGTATTATGGCGGCTCGTTACGGTGAGATGGGTGAGTGGCTGAAACCACATCCCTGCTAAGGATGCATACGGGTAACTGTATCGAGGGTTCGAATCCCTCTCTCACCGCCAACGATTACTTATGACGCGCTCATAGCTCAGCTGGATAGAGCACTTGGCTACGAACTAAGGGGTCGGGAGTTCGAATCTCTCTGAGCGCACCAATAAGTTAATCATGATGTAACGAATGCCTTTTGGCAACACAAGTATTGCGCTCATAGCTCAGCTGGATAGAGCACTTGGCTACGAACTAAGGGGTCGGGAGTTCGAATCTCTCTGAGCGCACCAACTTGAAGAATTAACCGCATACATTGCGGTTTTTTTGTGCCTGAAATTTAGATCGATGATTTTAGGCCGGTGATTTTAGTTGGTTGAATATATTAATTCTCTTGGCTATTTTTCGAAAAATAAAATAGCTAAATGCAATAAGCCCAATAATAATGCCAGTGATCTCTAAATAGGAAAAAGTTCTAATTTTAAAAAGAAAAAAGATGCTGATTAAACTTAGACTAAGCCACAATAAACAGAAAAATAGCATTTCATTAAAGAAGAATACTTGAAAGAGCCATTTGCGTAATGCCTTATTTTTAATTCGCGTCAGAAATAAAAACCGATGTTTAAAGCCAAATGAACTGTTTGGCGAGATTTCAGCTTTGGACAGCAGCATTCGATAAAAATGGATCTCATCAAAAGACGCATTGAGTTTATTTTTAACAGGCTGCTGTGTCTTTTCATGATTATTTAACCATCTATCCACCTCAAAACAGGGCAGTAAAGACTCTCCAAAACCATCGATATCTAAATATCGATTTTGTGGTGTTTTAAGTTCAAAAGATTTTGGCAGCCAATATTTGGATGGTGATGGACTTTTGGGATCTAGATGTTTTTCTTCGATGAAATGGATCATATCCACCATTTCATTGTTAGCTTCTATGCTAAATGGATCAATCATCATTGCCATAATATCGGTAATATTAAGCTCGACTGAAAATGTTGGAGTACGTTGTAAATATTGTAAAAATGATTGAGCTAAAATTGCTACTTTTTCATCATTATAGAGTGCTGACCATATATTGAGTCTGGATTTAAACGTTTCACAGCTTTTTAAGATCGTTGCCCGAAAGACGTAATAGCTTAAGCCATCTTCATCTTGAAGAGTGGTAATGTCTTCAACTTTAAATAAGGCCAACCAAAATAATGGAATAGAGTATTTAACTTCTTGATAGGTTTCATTTTCATCCATTTCACCCATAGTTCTATCGAGATCGGATGAAATCCAAAGCGTTGAGTAATGTCCCATTGTTTCCTTTTATCATCTGAATTTTTATAGGAATATTTATGAAATAATAGTACAGGATTGATTGATGTGGAATTTAAATAAAATGAATTTTATTATTTTTTGCACGTCTATTCTTGTCGCAGAGTAAGGATTGCAACATCTATTCTAGAGCTAAAAACTTTAAAATAATAAAATAACCGAAGCTTTAGAAAGAAGAACATGAAGAAATATACAGATGGATATTATATTTACCAGCATGTTGATTTTATTTGTCATTTCAACCTGCAACAGTGTGATGGCTGTAATCGCACGCTGACAGGTTTTGTCTATGAACTGCAAATCCAAAGTTTAGAAAATGAATCTGTCATCTTCTGTGCTGAATGTATGGAATTGTTAGACGTGGTGAATGCCGAATAATTGCTTCGGGTCGATGATTGTTCAATTTTAACTTCGCTTATTTTTTCATCGCAAAAAGTAAGCATTATCCAGCATTATTTTTATAGAAAAGCTTATCTGATAATCATATTTATTTAGAAAAAATTCTCACTGTAAGATAGTTCCAAATCATTTTTTCTGCTTTAGAGCGTAACAATAAAATAATTATTTTGGACGATTTCTTTGAATTGGCAATATATCTACAGTGTGATGCCACAGTTTGCTTCGGCAATGGTGACCACACTCAAAATCTCAGTCATCAGTATTATTCTCGCAATATTGGTTGGTTTAATTTGCAGTATTCTCATTACCTATCGGGTACGGGTCTTTGACAAAATTGCCAAAATTTACATTGAATTATCACGCAATACGCCCTTATTGATTCAGTTATTTTTTCTCTATTACGGTTTACCAAAACTGGGGATTAAAATTGATGGATTTAGCTGTGGGGTCATTGGTCTAACTTTTCTAGGTGGAAGCTATATGGCTGAAGCCTTTCGTGCGGGTTTACAAGCTGTGGCCAAAGGGCAAATTGATTCGGGTGAAAGTATTGGACTGAATCCACTGCAAGTTTTTCAATATGTGATCTTCCCTCAAGCTCTAGCAATTTCAATTCCTGCAATTGGTGCAAATTGTTTATTTCTGATTAAAGAAAGTTCTGTGGTGAGTGCCATCGCAGTGGTGGAACTATTGTTTGTCACCAAAGACTTAATTGGTATGGATTATAAAACCACAGAAGCATTGTTTCTCTTGATCATGTCTTATCTGATTATTTTATTGCCTGTGTCTATTCTCACCAGTTATCTGGAATACCGCAGTCGGAAGGTGAGCCATGGAATTTGATTATTTGTTTCAACCTAGCCACCTTGCACGATTACTGGAAGGGCTGTGGGTTACTGCAAAAATTGCCTTTATATCAGTATTTTTTTCAGCAATTTTTGGCACGATTTTCGGTGTCATTATGACGTCGAAAAATTTACTGATTAAAAGTTTGTGTCGACTGTATTTAGAAGCGATTCGGATTATTCCAATTCTGGTTTTATTGTTTGTTTTCTATTTTGGCTTTGCAACATGGTTTAACTGGCAGCTCTCAGCGGTACTGGTATGTATTGTGGTTTTTGTATTGTGGGGGACTGCTGAAATGGGCGATTTAGTCCGTGCTGCCATCACATCGATAGATCAACATCAACGCGATTCTGCACATGCACTTGGCCTGAGTCCTATCCAAACTTTGGGCTATGTGATTTTCCCGCAGAGTTTAAAAAGAGTCACACCGGGCGCAATCAATTTATTCACGCGTATGATTAAAACCAGCTCCTTGGCAGTGCTGATTGGTGTGGTCGAAGTGATTAAAGTTGGACAGCAAATTATTGAAAATTCGCTGTTAATTGTTCCGAATGCATCTCTTTGGATTTATGGTTTGATCTTTATTTTATATTTCATCATTTGCTATCCCTTATCCCGTTTAGCGACGCATTTAGAAAAAGTTTGGGAGTAATCATGACTTTGTTATCTATACAACATTTACAGAAATCATTTGCAGAAAGTCATATTTTACAAGGCATAGATTTGGACGTAAAACAGGGTGAAGTCGTGGTGATCCTTGGTCCATCGGGATGTGGGAAAAGCACATTGTTACGTTGTATCAATGGCTTGGAAAAAATTCAGGGTGGCACAATCAATTTAGCTGGCTCAGGTGTATTGGGCAAAGATTTAGCGTGGGTGGATGTACGTCAAAAAATTGGCATGGTGTTTCAAAACTATGAACTTTTTGGGCATATGAATGTGATTGATAACATTTTATTAGGCCCTTTAAAAGTTCAAAAACGAACAAGAGCTGAAGCTGAGAAAGTCGCAGACGAATTATTGAAACGTGTCGGTTTATACGATCGTAAGCGAGATTATCCGCGACAGTTATCGGGTGGGCAAAAGCAACGTATCGCAATTGTGCGTTCATTGGTGATGCAGCCTCAAGTGATTCTGCTAGATGAAATCACCGCTGCTTTAGACCCTGAAATGGTCCGTGAAGTATTAGATGTGGTTTTAAAACTTGCACATGAAGGAATGACCATGTTGATCGTGACTCATGAAATGTCTTTTGCCAGAAAAGTCGCAGACCGAATTATTTTTATGGATAAAGGCAAAATTATTGAGCAAGCCACACCTGAACAATTTTTTGAGCATCCACAGACTGAACGGGCAAAAGCCTTTTTAAATATGTTGAATTACTAACAGTAATTTAGACATCAATATTCACCCTAATAGCAACATATAATGATCTATAAAAATGAGGATGTATGGCTTTATCTTATTTAACTCAACCATCGAATTTTTTTAATATTTCCAACGTTGTTCGAACATTGAGTGTGGCCTTATGTATGGGAATGTTGAGCGCATGTAGTCAGTCAACTGAACCAAATGCATCAGCGGAGAAAAATGCCCAGAATGATCAATCTTTAGATCAGATTAAAAAGCAGGGCGTGTTTCGTGTGGCTGTTTTTGCAGATAATCCACCATTTGGTTATGTGGACAGTGCAGGTAAACCACAAGGTTTTGATATCGCTTTAGCAAAAAGAGTGACCAAAGATTTGCTTGGGGATGAAAATAAAGTTGAATTTGTGGTGACTGAGGCTGCTAACCGAGTGGAGTTTTTAAAATCGGGTAAAGCAGATGCGGTATTTGCCAGCTTTTCAGTCACTCCTGAACGTAAACAAGTGGTTGATTTTGCTCAACCGTATTTAAAGGCTGCTTTAGGCATCGTATCGCCTAAAGCCAATACGATTACAGATATTCAGCAGCTTGAAGGCAAAACCTTGATCGTCAATAAAGGCTCGACATCAGATATTTATTTCACTAAGAATTACCCAAAAATTAATTTATTAAAGTTTGAACAAAATACTGATGCCTTTAATGCATTGAAAGATGGTCGTGGTGATGCAATTTCTCAAGACAGTACTTATGCCTTGGCATGGGCAGCTGAGAATCCAACATTTACGGCGGGAATTCAACAAATTGGTAATCAAGACTTTATTGCACCTGCAGTGAAAAAGGGCAATAGCCAACTTCTAAATTGGCTCAATACTGAAATTTCAAGCTTACAAAAAACAGGTGAAATTCAGAAGATTTATGATCAGACCTTAAAGCCTGTTTACGGTGGAACTGTGGATGCTCAAGTCTTTTTGGATGTGACACCGAAATAAAAATTGCATCAAAGCGTTTAAATACGAAAAGAAATCATTGTTTAAATATGAAAATAGATCAGAGGAAAATTAAATGAATATATCAATAAAACAGCTGACTCATCTACTTGCGGCCTCAGTGCTTAGCTTAGGGTTAGCGGCGTGTAATAAAAACGCGTCAACAACTGAAAAAGCTGCTGAACCTGAAAAAACCAGCTCAAGTATTGAGCAAATTAAGAAAAATGGTGTGGTTCGTATCGGGGTGTTTAGTGATAAACCGCCTTTTGGTTACTTGGATGCACAAGGTAAAAACCAGGGGTTTGATGTGGAAATTGCCAAGCATGTTGCCAAAGACCTATTGGGAGATGAAAACAAAGTTCAATTTGTTTTAACGGAAGCTGCCAATCGTGTGGAGTACCTTAAAGCCAATAAGGTGGATATTATTTTTGCTAATTTCACCGTGACACCTGAACGCAAGGAAGTTGTTGATTTTGCCAAGCCTTATTTAAAGGTTTCTTTGGGCGTTGTATCACCTAAAGCTAAGCCGATTACAGATATTGCACAGCTTAAAGACCAGACTTTATTGGTCAATAAAGGCACGACAGCAGACTCATTCTTTAGCAAATCACATCCTGAAATTAAATTACAAAAGTACGAGCAGAATACAGAGACCTTTGATGCGCTGAAAGATGGACGTGGTGTGGCTTTGGCACATGACAATTTATTGGTACTGGCTTGGGCAAAAGAGAACCCAAATTATACCGTGGGTATTACCAGCTTAGGTCAGCATGATTTAATTGCACCTGCAGTCAAAAAAGGCGATAAAGAATTATTGGATTGGTTGAATCAAGACTTAGAAAAATTATCTAAAGCGGGGGTTATCCAGCAAGCCTATGAAAAGACGTTAAAACCTGTCTACGGTGATAGCATTAATCCAAAAGATTTATTGGTTGAGTAAAACCCTTAAAACTTAAGGTTGCTCTTTAAAAAATATCATCGACTTTAACTGGGAAAACATGATTTGCATTTAATTGATCTTTTTCACAAAGGTCTCTTGTGCAAGTAGATGTTTTCCTTTTTTTGTCATAGGTTGCATAAGTGCCAATTCATCACCTGTGTTTTTCTCAAGTAAAATAGAATGTGGTTGATCCTCAGCAAATAAAAATTGCTCACCCCATTGACGTAATGCCACGATGAGCGGGAACAGTGCGTAACCTTGTTCAGTGAGTACATATTCCAAATAGGCTGAGCCATTAGAAGCAGGTTGGTTCTTTAGAATTTGAGCATCAATAAGTTTAGCCAAACGATCAGATAAAATATTTTTGGCGACATTTAAATTTTTTTGAAAATCACTAAATCGTTTTACCCCATCAAAAGCTTCGCGAATGATCAATAAAGCCCAACGATCTCCAATCAATTGCACTGACCGTGCAACTGGGCAAGCTTCATATCTGTCTTGATTCATCAGTCGTTCCTTTCATCTTAAAAAATAGACTATAAATCTAGTTGCAATTTAAAACAAGATTGCGTAATTTAATCTGGTTGTAAATTAAAACCAGATTGGTGCAAAATGAACAAAACAGATCATCATCAGCGCAATAAAACAAGAGAGCAACAGCAATCCCATCTTTCTCCAGCCTTGGTGATGCTGTTGGCGTGTGCTGCTGGATTGAGTGTTGCAAATGTTTATTATGCACAGCCATTGCTGGATTTGATTGCCCAAGATTTTAAATTAGATTATTCGTGGGTGGGGTTAGTTGTTTCATTGACTCAAGTGGGATCAATCATTGCATTAATTTTTATTGTGCCTTTAGGCGATTTATTACCACGCAAATCTTTGATGTTGTTTCAGTCCATCATTTTATGCCTCGCTTTAATCTCGTTGGTTTTTTCAGATCATATTTTCACGTTGTTATTGAGTATGCTGATTGTGGGCATGTTGGGCACAGCGATGACCCAAGGCTTAATAGTTTATGCATCGGTTTTGGCAACTGCCGATGAACGCGGCAAAATCGTCGGTACAGTCCAAGCTGGTGTGTTGATTGGCATACTTTTATCTCGGGTACTGTCTGGTAGTTTAGCTGATTGGTTTGGATGGCAAGGGGTATATATATTCTCAGTACTGTGTATGAGTATGATCAGTGTGTTTTTATGGAAATACTTAGCTGTTATCCGCATCGAAAAAGATCCTACTCAGCAATTCACTTATTCCCAGATAATCTTTTCATTGTTTGAACAATTGTTTAAAAATAGAGTGTTACAGATTAGAGGCGTACTTGCTTTCATCATTTTCGTCAATTTAAATCTGTTTTGGAATGCTCTGGTATTTCCTTTATCTGTCCAGCCTTTTGAATATTCACATAGTTTGATTGGTTTTTTAGGCATCATTGGTGCTATTGGTGCGGTTATGGCAATCCGTGTTGGTGGGTTGGTTGATCGTGGCTATGCGCAGCGTGTTACACAATATGCGTTTCTATTACTGATCGGAGCTTGGGGCATTTTAACCTGCTTATATTTTTCAATTTGGATTTTTATTTTAGCGATTATTTTATTCGATGTAGCCATTCAATCAGTCCATGTGATTAATCAAAGTCTGATCTTCCAAGCGGATATTCGATTACATGGGCGATTGGTTGGTGCTTATATGTTGTTTTATGCATTGGGCAGTGCTGTGGGATCATTACTGGCAACAACACTCTATAGCCATTGGGGATGGTATGCCGTGTGTGCTGCTGGGATCCTATTGAGTGTAGTTGGCTATTTATTTTGGTTGTTTACTGAAAAATATTTAATCCAGTTTCAAATGAAACAGCATACAAGCAGTGTATAAATGCATAAATCCTAGGTTTTTTGTCGATTTAAAGATAAATAGCCCAAATACTAAACACTTGGTGTTTAACTATTGAAATAATCCTTAACAAAAAAATGAAAAGGCGTATAATTCGTCCCATCAAGACGTCGCGCTCATAGCTCAGCTGGATAGAGCACTTGGCTACGAACTAAGGGGTCGGGAGTTCGAATCTCTCTGAGCGCACCAACTTGATAAAATATTTAAAAAAAACCGCTTTATTGCGGTTTTTTTGTGCCTAAAAAATGGCACAATGAGCGAGATAATAAAAATAAGGCCAATCATTCATGCATAAGTATTTCTCATTGTTTATCGTGCTGGTCATCAGTCAAATGATCGGATGTACCGCCATTCTGTGGAATAACAGTGACTCTGGCAGGTTGGCGACGGGTAAAGTGGTTTCAACCCATGCAGATCGTGTGATTGTAGATCAGGATCAAATTGTCGGTTTTGCCTATTTAAAAGAAAATGCTTCCTCAAAAAATAGCCATGATAGAAACAATGTAGATCGCTCCTTAATCGTGGTTGGGCAAAAATATGCGTATATGATTGATATTGGAAATAAGGAAATTTTAGAGACCATTCAATCTGATTTAGACCCCAAGTATTGGCGGATCAAACCTGTCCGTCCGAGTGACAAGCATTTTAGCTTGTCTTTAATGCCTGAAAGCGATGATCAAAAAAATCCACAAGCAGCTCAATTTAGCGGTGATATTGAACTGTATTATGCAAAAAACAATTTAACTCGACAGGAAGAAAATAAGTTATCTCGACTTGGACTGAGTCAGTACGAGTATGGTCAGGAAAACTCTGAATTTTATCAAAGAAAAATTGGATTGGTTGGGCGTGTTGTGGGCTTAAATGCTGAAATTAAAAATATGAAATTTCAGAACTTTAGTCAAAATTATACGATTGAAATGTATACACAAGGAAAAACCAAATACTCACTACATTCTAAAACATTGTTGCAGAAAATCGCCTTAACCCCAGTCACTTTAGTCGGTGATCTGGTCGCAATCCCGTTATATTTCCTATTTAATATTGGTACAACAATTAAACATCTGGCTGATTAATTGAGTTTTAAAAGTTCAATCAGCACTACTTTACTTTTTGAGCAAAAATTGCATTTGCACCCAGCGCAGGTAACATTTCATGGTAGGGTAAACTGCGTGCTGCTTTGAGTAGGAATGGTGCTTTTTCATCAATTTTGATGGTGGTGGTCATTTTGAGTAAGGTGTTATTGCCTTGGGGTAAAAATTGAATTTGACCTTTGAGATAACGTAAATCACCGCCATTGGCATAGAAGTTATTTTCGGTGGCTTTGGGATAGCTAAAACGCATTTTAAAATCAAAAGGAATACTAATAACCCCCAATCCGACACTGACTTTAAAGTCTGCATCTTGTCCTTGTGTGTTGATCGCTGTGGTTTTAATGCTTTTGATTTGTTTTGGAAAAATTTCTTTATAGGATAAGGGTTGTGTCCAACGTTGTAATTGTTGCGGGGTGGCATTTAAATATTGATAGCTTGTGGTAAAACGTAAAACTTCACGACCATGGGTATAAGGTACAGTGACAGGATTAAGTACAATACTGACGGGCTGTTGCGCGTTGGCACTGACCTGAACAATTTTATTGATTTGAGCTGTATTTAATTGTGGGCTAGGTAGTTGCCCTGCATTTAATGGCGTCACTTTTTTAGTCGTATATTTATTTTTGAGTGCTTCTAAAACAAAGGCGCTCGAACCATTTGGAATCGCCAGTTTTACTTCAGGGAAAGCATTTAAAATTTTCTTAAATAGGAAACCTTGCGGTTGGTTTAAATCGCCCCATTGTGTCAGGGTCACTAAGGTTTTGTTGTCAGCTAAATTAAACCATTCAAATTTCCCTAATGCATAAGGAATTGGGCCATCAATCACCATGGTTGAAATGCTATTTTGTCCAATTTGATGTTGCATCACCACATCTTCATTAAAATTCAATACAGGTATCGGTGTCGGGATGGAAATGCGATATTTTAATTGACTGACAGGTCCTGCTGTTTCGATGACTTTTGCTGATTTTAAAGTCGGGAATAACCCAACATATTGCGTGTAATGGCTTAAAGTTTTAGCCACTTCTTGGCTACTTACAGGCACAACAATGGCTGCTGTTGAAAATTTAGCTATAGGTTGGGGCTGTTTGTTGAGTGTCGGTAAGGAGGTCTTGGTCGCTGGATGGGCATAAATTAAAATATTGTCTTGTGCAATTGCCGCGATTTGCTGGGCATTATTGTCAAATGGTTTTAACGCACTGGGAATATTATCGCTCCAAGTGACCAATTTCGCGAAACTGATTTGACTGATACCGATTAAGAGCACGAGACTGATATTTAAATAAAAAGCTTTCATCACAATTCCTTTTGTGCCTTGATAAGCGGCAATCTTTTGTTTTTATAAAAACCATTTGTATGAAAGACCCTAAAAGGATTCACTTTTAAAAAATAGAGGTGTTCTGTAAAACAAGATGAAAATCCGCATCTCGCTGGAAAAATCTAGTGTAATATCTTGGCATCGTAAAATATTTGTATTGAAGCAACTATGTCAGACACCCAGCCTGCATTATCTGCACGTTATTATCTTAATTTAGAAGAATCTCAAGACGGTTTTAAACTGGCAACTTTTGGTAAAAAGCAAATTAGCCAATTTCTCACGCCTTTGGTCAGCATCGGAATCATGGTTTGGGGGATTTACCTCGGTTTAGAGGGTGTGGGTAAATATTATGTTTGCTTAGGTGCTTTTTTCTTAATTCTGCAAATGCTGATGCGGTATTGGTTTTTACCGATGATGTTTAAACGCCAATTCGTTAAATATCAATTTGGTAAAAGCGAACAAGGTATTGAATTATTTCAAGACTATATGGAATTATTCAGTAGTGGCCGCCCAAAGCAAGTTCATCATTATTCAGATGTAGATAAATTTGCAGAAGGCAAGCTTACCTATATGATCGAATTAAAAAATCGTACTGTGGTGATTGTGCCTAAACGAGCATTTGCGACACCCGCAGATCAAACGATTTTTATCAATACTTTTAAAAAGTAATTTGGAATTATAAAGTTTTTAACGCTGATCAATAAGAAGGGAACCATATGAGTACACGTCCATCTAAGATTGTATGTGTCGGTCGTAGTTATGCAGCGCATGCAGCAGAATTAGGTAACGCAATTCCAGATCGTCCAGTCTTATTTATCAAGCCGCCCAGTAGTTTGATTTCATTGCAAGACGGTATCTCTTGGAATGAGGCGTGGGGAAATTGTCACCATGAATGTGAACTGACGTTACGTATCGACAAGCCACTTAAGGGCGAAACCAATTTAGATAAAGTATTGGATGCGATTGGTGCGGTGACTTTAGGCTTAGATTTAACTTTACGTGATCTCCAAGATGACTTAAAGGGCAAAGGCCAGCCTTGGGAACGTTCAAAAGCTTTTGATGGCTCATGTGTACTGGCAGATTGGGTCAGTGTGGATGAGATTAAAGATTGGTCGGCTGTTACATTTGAATTTGCAGTAAATGATGAAGTCCGTCAAAAGGGCGATACTGCTTTATTGATTTTTGATATTGCTTACTTACTTGCAGACATTTGCCAAGTATTCTCTTTAGAACCAGGGGATGTGGTGATGACAGGGACACCTGCATGTGTTGCAGCATTGGCTTCTGGTGATCAATTGAGTATGACTTTACATGGTCAAAGCCAAGATTTTGTTTGGAAAACCTTTGTAAAGTAAGTATTTAAAATGCAATCAACCCAATGTTTATTTATAATCAATACGCATTGGGTTTTTTATTATCTACAGTTTTATAAAATAACAATTCATCGTTAACTTTTACGATATATCCCACTTGATTTATCCGTTGAAATTTACAGCCAGTTAAAATTTACAGTATTGCTATTTTTTAGCTGTTGTTTGAATCGTATTAAAATCGCCAATTGGCTCGTCATAATAAAATTAGCAATGGATGACTTTGGTGAATCAATACATAAAGCAAAGTTAAATTCAGCCCATGCCTTTTTAGATCGACATATAGATTGGTCGGGAAGATTATTGATTATCAATATTTAGATCGCTCCACTTCATCTATTTAAAATGTAAAAAGTTGATTTAGTGATGCAACAATTTTCTAAACTGATCTGGGGTACGCATCATCCAACGTTTAAACATATTGATAAAAGCAGAAGCATTGGCATAACCTAAATCCAGTGCAATGCTTTCAACCGTTTTCCCCTCATTGAGCATAGACATTGCTTTCATGACTTTAAGCCGTTGTCGCCATTCATTGAGTGACATTGCCAACTCTTTTTGACTCAGTCTTGCCAAGGTACGTTCAGTCATATTAATCCGTTGGGCTAAAGCCTCTAGCGTACTGTGATCAGCAGGGTGGGCATGTAAAAAATCCAAAACTTGTTTTAAGGCAGTATGATTGGTATGGGGTAAATAACTACCGATTAACTCAGCATGTTGTAATTGATCAAGTAATATCTGTAATAGTCGCAAATATTCAGGCTCAGATGCTTGCATTGGATGTTGTTTGATGTGCTGTAAAATCGCTGAAACCAAAGGCGAGGTTAAGAGAATCCCTGCTTGTTGAGGTAAGGCACTACATAACGATTGGTGGATATACAAAGTTGCATGGGAAACAGGAGTCCGATTCAAACCACTGTGTTGCGTATTTGGCGGTAACCAAACTCCATATGGAGGTGGCGTAATATAATTAATTTGATCAATATTGACTTCCATCACCCCATTAAAAGCATAAATAAATTCGCCCCAAGCATGCCCATGTTCAGGATAAACCGACAGTGCAGGATCATGTCGAAAAATAAGCCACAGCGGTGCAACAATTTCATCATTGGTACTGAGTTGAGTCAGTATATTTTTATCGCTGGTTTTTGTTATCGTCATGCAAAGATTGCCTGAATAAAAAGATCTTTTGTCTACTTTGAATTATATCCTATAAAAAAGACAGGTTCATACCATTGGGGTGTCTTTTATCCGCTTTATGCAGTGGTTTTTGCTATTGCGAAATTATAACGATTCATCGAAAAAGGAATATCACTTCCCTTTCCAATGAGCACTGCTTGGAAAGGGAAGTTGTTTATCTATCTTGGTTAAAATTACTTATCATCCAAAATGGTCGAAAGCGGAATTGATAACTTGGCTGCCAAATATTCATCGGATTCGATTAAGGTTGGACCGATATGCTTCATCCATACATCATCATCATGGACATGTTCAACATCATGACGACGAGGGAGGGTATAAGGCAATGATGTATAGAATGACCAGAAATCAATTTCATCTAAATTTCTGACCAGCACATATTCATTATTGTCAGTACATTTAACCAAATTCTGTTTTTCTAGAAGTTGGATATAAACTGGCCAGCGTCCAATTTCACCACGACCTAAAATATTTAATGCTTCTGCATCAGTCACCACTTCACCCGTTTTCTGTTTTTTATAAAATAATTCCAGAATATCGAGCATCATCAACACAGGATGGCGGGTTTGGATTTTACCTGTATGAAATGCGGTAAGGGCATAGCTGATTTCCACACCCAATAAGACGATATTCCACGATAAAAAGATCCATAATAGGAAAATTGGTACAGCAGCAAAAGCACCATAAACAAGGGTATAGCTGGTGAAATTTGCCATAACAAAACCAAATAGGTTTTTAAGTAGCTCAAATGCAATCGCACCAAAAAGACCTGCAATCGCGGCCGCTCGAACAGGAATACTGCGATTTGGAATCGTCCAATATAAAATGAAAAAGCCTAAAGTGGTCAGTGCAAACGAAATGACCCCAAATAACGCTGTACCATCAACTTCATAACCAGCAAAGTTATTACTTAAAACATTCATAGAGGCCAATGTTGATGAAATGACAAAGGCACTCCCCAATAAAATCGGGCCTAAAGAAATAATAGTCCAATAACGCATAAAGCCAATGATGCCATTACGCGTTTCTTGAACACGCCAAATCCGATTAAAAACCGTTTCGATACTGGTAAGCATCAGTACTGTGGTAATGAATAAAAACAGCACACCAATAACAGTTAAATTACTTGAATTCTCGGTAAAGACATTAAAAGCCTTATCAAAAGCAATGCTGGTTTTCGGCAAGAAATTACTATAAATCATCTGCTGGAGTTGCTGTCTAGCAGGCTCTAAGGCTTTGATTGATGAGATAATAACCAAGAAAACAGTCAACATTGGAACAACAGCAAATAATGTCGTATAGGTCAGCGATCCTGCTTGTTCACGACAACGATCTGCTTCAAAACGACCAAGTACAAAAAGAATGAATTGAAACCAAGTTTTTTCATAGAAAGGGAGTTTTTTAAGTAATTCGAGCATATATATCTTTGATCTCAATTATTTTTCGGCATATCTTGCATTTTCATTGTCTAGCTTACCCAAAAAAGCAGAAAAATACCGTATAGTTTTATTTTCTTATGTTGAAATCAAGAAATCTCTATGCAAGCTTATGTTCTCGTACTCTATTACAGTAAATATGGATCTACCAAAGAGATGGCACACTTGATTGCCAACGGGGTAGAAGCAGCGGGTGTCGCAGTAAAAATTCGCACTGTGCCTAATCTTTCCACTGTTGTGAAAGAAGCGGAAGCCAGTATTCCAGAACATGGCGATATTTATTGTACATTGGATGATTTACAAAATTGTGCAGGATTGGCTTTAGGTTCACCAACACGTTTTGGCAATATGGCATCTGAAATGAAATACTTTTGGGATCAAACCACCAGCCTTTGGCTAAATGGTGCATTACACGATAAACCTGCTTGTGTATTTACCGCGTCAGGGTCAATGCATGGTGGACAGGAAAGCACATTATTAACGATGTTACCGCCATTGTTTCATCATGGCATGATGATCATGGGGTTGACCAATGCCAATCCAGCCTTATCTAATACCAAATCAGGCGGTACGCCGTATGGAGTCAGTCATGTCAGTGGACCACGTCATGACCAAAACTTAAGTTCCGATGAAAAAGCTTTATGTGCAGAACAGGGCAAACGTCTAGGTGAAACGGTTAAAAAGTTAAACCCATAATTTTTGATGCTCTTGCGAGATCTAGATAAAAATTCAAAGACTTCTCTTTTATCTGGCGTCTAATGGATAAAAAGAGAAGTTCTTTATCATATTGATATTTTATTATTTTAGATTAAAGCGATGATTACATTTTTTACATTGGTAATCAAAAAAGATATTTTGGTCAACAATCACACCTGCTCGTTTACCAAAGCGATTTCCTAGAAATCCACCTGTAATTCCAACACTGATTGCGCCTACGAAGGTTCCTACAGTTCCACCAACAATAACGCCTAAAGGACCTGCAACCGTTCCGATAGCCGCACCAATTGAAGCACCAGAGGCAGCGCCACCTACAGTTCCTGCTGCTGCACCCGCAGAAGTCAATAATACACTGCCTGCTTTGCCTAAAAGTTGTTCATGGTCACGGCGTTCTAAGTCTGTAGCGCCACACTTTGGGCACTTTACTGTTTGTTCATCAGTCATTGATTTTTACTCACTCAACAAAGTCCATTTGTCTTCGTTAAGTTATGGTTAAGCGTTATATTCACGTTCACTACTGGCATTTTTGTCATGCTTATCGCTATCGTTACAATCATGTCAGGGATATGACATGATTTTGATTGTAACTGAATACCGTGATCAGTCTTTATATTTTGTGTGAATGTAATAGATAGAATGATTGACACAAGCTTATAGAAACATCTTGTTATTGCTTCAGCCGCATTAAACTTTCCTGATTAACGCTACACACCAATCGACCATCTTGCCACATCCTGCCGAAATTAAGCCCTCTGGATTGGCTAGATACGGTGGCATTCATATCATAAAGTAGCCACTCATCTACTCTAAAATCTGTATGAAAATAAATGCTATGGTCTAAACTTGCACTACGTACACCGCCGTTCGCATAGCTGACACCATGCGGTCTAAGTGAAACCGTCAGCAGGTTATAGTCAGAATAATATGCAGCAATGGCTTGGTGCATCATGGGTGTATCTTGTTGAGTGGGAATCGTTTCAAAGGTTTGAAAATATTCAGCATAATTTGTGTCTAATTTTATCGGTTTAAATGGATTGAATGGCTGTACAGGATGGATGTTGATAAAAAATTGACGCATAAATATTGCGCGTGCAGGTTCAGGAACATCCTCATAAATCATTTGTTTCAGTTGTTGTTCTGGGATCAGTTCATCTGGCGAAGGGTAGAGAGGCGGTTCAATCTGATTTTCTAAACCCTCTTCAATATAGGCAAATGAAACCATGGCCGAAAATATAATATGGCCGTTTTGCCAAGCATGGACTTGGCGAGTCGAAAAACTTTTGCCATCTCTTAAATTTTCAACTTTATATAAAATCGGAATATCTGTGCGACCACTGCGAATAAAATAAGCATGTAATGAATGTGCTGGTCGATTGGTGGTTTTTGATGCGGCAATCAATGCTTGTGCCACCAATTGCCCACCGACAAGGTGTGATCCAAATAAACGTGTGTTTTGCCCTTGAAATAGACCATCATCCAATTGTTGTACGTCGAGTAGATCAACTAATTTTTGAGTGATTGATCTCATTTATTATTTACCTGAGTTATCTCTTTATTTACACAATATAGCTGAGGGCTTGATCAAAATAAAAGGTAAAACAAAGACGCTACTGATCAAAAAGCAAAAAAAAGAGCGCCTAAAGCACTCTTTTTTAATGAAAACTTTTGAAGTAAGACTAGCTTATTCTTCTACAAAGCTTACCGTACCGTTTGCCAAAGATTCAACACGTGCCAATGATTCAACACGGTAGCCTTTATCTAATAACAATTGACGGCCTGGTTGGAAAGATTTTTCAATCACAATCCCAATACCCACAACTTCTGCATCCGCTTGATGAATCAAGTCAGCAAGACCTAAAGCGGCTTGACCATTCGCTAAGAAATCATCAATAACCAAAGCTTTATCGCCTTTGCTAATATGTTTCTTAGAAATCGCAATGGTGCTTTCAATTTGCTTGGTAAAAGAGAATACTTTTGAACGATATAAATCATCTTTAAGGGTTAAAGACTGATATTTACGTGCAAAAATAACGGGTACACCAAGTTCCAAACCAGCCATCACAGCAGGTGCAATACCTGATGCTTCAATTGTGATGATTTTGGTAATGCCGGCATCTTTAAAAAGACGAGCAAACTCTTGACCGATGAGCTGCATCATCACAGGGTCAATTTGGTGATTTAAGAAAGAATCGACTTTCAGAACTTGATCAGATAGAACGATACCTTCAGCTAAGATTTTCTGTTCTAGTGCGTGCACAGGGAGAATCCTCTAGAGGCAAGGTGCTTTTTAAAGCAAAGGCGTATTTTAAAAAGCACTAAAAAAAATGCAAGCTGAAATTGATCAAAAGGTGAAAAATGTCTTACTTTTTGTAACTGGTCAAGGTTAGGTTATAAGATGTTTTACCATCAACATGTGACATTTTCACGGGTAAATAGTCTAATTGAGGCGCTAACCAGAAAATTGAACTCTTTTCACCATTGTCATGGGTGAGTACAACTTTGACCGTGTTATAGGTTCCCGCAGGGGTTTTAATTGACTCTGTGCCTTGTTTAACAAAGCGACGCGCATCTAAACCTTTTGCATCTGCAATCAAATAACTTGATTTTAGACCTGCACCTTTTAAGTCTTCACGTACTTGTAATTCAGCATTTAACTCATCTAAAGCACCTGCTTTCCATGGGAAAGAACGTGCCTGATCTTTTTTCTTGGTGTTAATGGTTTTGCTGTTTGGATTAAAGTTAATGGTCATGGTGTCATTATGTACCAACACTTTACTGGTACGACTAAAACTACTTGAGTTAATTTGACCATTGCTAAAGCTAAAACGGCTTGTTTCACTTGCAGAAGCAATTGCTGCTGCTTTTGCTGCAAATACATAGGTCCAGTTATTGCCACTTTGACTCAATGTACGGGTCGCAGTACCTAAGTTTTTACCATTATAGGCAAACTGGTAGCTTGCTTGGAACGGACTCATGGCAAGAGCATTGCTTGAAAATCCAACCAATAACATTGCAGTTGAAACACCAGTTGCGATACTTAATGTTTTAAATAACGTTTTTGCCATCATTAAATGTCCTATGCATTTAAAAGTATTTTTGGATATGACACCTATTATGCGGTGTAAATAAAGAGAAAATATCTACTTTATTGCTAATCCTGTGAATTTATGTATACATTTTGATTGCGATAACTTGAAATCTAATCTGCAATTTGAGAATTAATTCTTTTGCTCAATCGGTGTAACTTCAGTTTCAAGATAATCATCTTCGTCCCAGTCTGGGTCTTTATCTTCCCTAAATTTACTCAATAAAGCGGTTAGGTTTACATTACCAATCACCACCAACTCAGTTTCACGTAATTCTGCATGATTCACATGGACTTTGTTTAATGTGTCCATAATAGAACGATTTTTTCCTAACCAACGATTCAGGTCTAAATGAAGTAATTCATCTTTTACGGTAATGACATTAAATTTTTCTAGGATCATCCCCAAAGGATCTTTTTTCAGTACCTTTTGATAGAAGAATAAAGCAGTATTTACGCCCATCTTATACCAAATACTGGGATAGCTGGCTTCGATCACTTGGGTGTTGCTGATTTGTTCAAAAACAATCAACTGCATATCTTTGTTGAGTTCCATTTGAACTAACTTAAGATCAACCGAAAGAACCAAATGCATGCCTTTGACATTGAGTGTGGCATAAAGTTTTAACCAATCATCATGCAGATCGGCATGTAAATCTTCTAAAATTTTGACGTTGTCAGTGACAAAGCGTTTAAAGGTCGCATTTAAAAATACTTGTGATACTGGAAACTCGCGTTCTTCTTCTATAAAACCTTCTGCTTTTTGGTATACTTGTCGAATACGTTTAACAATGTTAGAAAGTAGCGTCGGCATAAGTATTGTCCCAAATCATCATCATTTTTTAAGGCGATAAACTTGTCGATTATTAAAAAAATACAAGTCTAACGATTGCAGTTTAACAAAAAACATTGCACCATTTTGAGTGTTTTAAAATTACGTTTTTACTTTTACTAAATAAGTCACAAAGTTTGTGAATAATGTAAAGTTAAACTTATTTTAATAAATTTTAAATTTGGCGATTGGGGAATTTTGTCGGATTAATGTCATGATAAAAAAATTATTTGCCAATACACAGCATTCTGAGTATTGGTGGCAAGACGCATTATTTGTTGGAGCTGTTTCTGCAGCTGTCATTGCACATGTACTTTTTTTATCTGTTCAATTTGGAATGCCACAAGAAAATAATACCAGCACAAAAGAAATCGCAATCAGTATTCGTCCAAGTGAAGATGAAGTTAAAGATGCAGACTTTTTAGCACAAGCAAATCAGCAAGGCTCTGGAACATTCCGTAAAGAGCATCGTATTTCAAGTGATATGCCAGCACAAGCAGAAGACAAGAGTGCGGGTGATCAGCAACTCGAAGCTTTAGAACAAATACAGCAAAAACGAGAATTGAAATTCGAAGAAAAAGTATTAATGACGGTTCTTAGCTGGCAAAAGCAGGCGGAACAGAACGATCGCAAAAAGGCCATGGAAGAGTTGCAGAGCCAGATGCAAGCTAAAACGGCCATGGTGGCGAGTTTAGAAGCTCAATATTTGCAGAAACAACAAAATTTTAGTAAACAACAAAAAATTAAAACCTTAGATGGTATTCAAGCCAAACAAGATGCATCTGCTGGATATTTAGATAAATTTCGCGAAAAAGTTGAGATGTATGGAAACCGATATTACCCAGATCTTGCCAAACAGCAGCGTCTTTCGGGTGAGGTCCGTTTAATGGTCATTCTCAATAATGAGGGTGGGATTCGTGCTATACGATTGATTGAAAGCTCAGGTCATTCAATCCTCGATGAAGCTGCCAAAAACTCAGTGCGTAAAGGTGCACCTTTTGGACGTTTTGATTCAAAAATGAAAGATATTTCTGAACTGCGGATCGTGCGTACTTGGCGTTTTGATCCCGCTGAATCTGAATTTGAAGTGCGCTAGAAACTGAACAAGATGTAATGGGATTATCTTGATTCTATTTTTTAGTATCTACCTTCCTAAATAGACCGATTTTTAAGTGATCTAGTGCTAATAGCTTTTTTGAATTTGGCAAATCTCAACACTAAATTTTTTATACCACTGTTGTTTACCAATTCGTTGAGCTGCTTGATGTTCTGCATCTTTATGCCAAGCCTGGATATCTTCAAGTGTATTCCAATAAGAAAGCGCAACTTCAAAATCATTTTCACAAAGAGACTCAAATTTTTGACAGTTAAACTGGCTCAATGCTTTCTCTCGTAAAAGTTGTGCAGTTTGAAAATACTGTTGATCAAGCGTATTGATCTGTGCCTTAAAGATAACCACATATTTCATTTTCAGTGCTCGGCCTTTACTTTAACTTCTCTTTAAAAAGGGCAATAAAATCAGAAATTGATGCATTAAAGTAAATTGTGATCATGGGCTTGAATCGGTGGAGGAGTCGGTTTCCCGAGAGTTCCCAATAATTCAATTTCAATCATTCTCACCATCGAATCTAAAGGTAAATCATTACTTTGTGTACCAAAAGGTTCTTCTATCTCGGTACTTAACGCATCTAGCCCCAGAAAAGTATAGGCTAAAATACCCACCAGCAAAGGTGTTGCTAAACCCAGTAATGAACCTAAGCTAAAGGGCAACATAAAGCAGAAAAAATAGACTGTACGATTCAATAAAACTGAATAAGCAAAAGGCAAAGGCGTGGTTGCAATACGGTCACAGCCGGTTTGTACCAAACTGAGCTCATTTACATGTTCATTTAATTGGGTATAGATAATGTCGGAAATTTCACCTTCTTTGAGCGCTTGCATCAATTCCCATTGGATCAAACTCAGCGTGTATTGCGGCGCATTGGTTTGTTGATACAATTGTGTTAGTGCTTGTTGACTCATACCACTGGTTTCTACTAGCGCATCTGGATTTGCTGTTTGATGTCTCAGACGATCTCTTAATAAGTTTGCAAATACAATCACATGTTGAATGATCCGTTCACGACGCCCTTGAGGGAATATACGACAATCACGGTCAAAGTGACGCGCATTGGCGATCAGCATTCCCCAAAGTTTACGCGCTTCCCACCAACGGTCATAACAGGCGGTATTTTTAAAGCCTAGAAAAATAGAAAGCACCACACCAATCAGGGTAAAGCCAACCAAGGGTAATTCAGGAAAACGATATAAATTGGTATACTCAATGCCACCTACAATTGCAGAAATCAGCATCACAAAACCAAGCGGTGGCAGCACTTTGGGTAAAATCGTACCACGCCAAGAGAGTAATATTTTAAGGGTATCGTTTTGATCGCGGACAATCATACTTTTAAATCTATATTTTTTAGTGATCTTCACCGCTTCAAAGGTGCTTGTCAATCACATTTGTAGGGAAAGTTTTGGGTTTGATGAGTCCGTGTTCAGCAAAGGAGTAGCTTTGCTCAGCAGCAATGATCATATGATCCAATAATTCTATTTCAAGCAGTTGACAGGCTTTTAATATTTCTTGAGTTAAATCGTAATCTTCACGTGAAGGATTGGCAAAACCTTTAGGGTGATTATGGGCAATAACGATAAAAGTCGCATGTTTTTGTATGACATATCGTAATAATTGATTGATGGAAATATTGCAGTAATTGATTGAACCATAAAATAGTTTTTTAAAACTCAATTTACGTAACTGGCTGTCTAAACAGAGTACGGCAAAGACTTCTTGAGATTCTCCGATCAATTCATAACGTAAATAATCTCGGATTAAATCAGAACGACTCAAGTCTAAACCTTGGTTTAGTTGATGTTTCAAGTAACGCCGTCCCAGTTCTTTCACCGCCATCAGTTGTGAATACTTGCTTTCGCCAATGCCATGAAACTGTTTTAAATCATCTAAAGACGAATCAAATACAGCATTTAAATGACCAAAATGTTGAATGAGCAAGCGCGCTAATTCAACAGCGGAGTGTTGTTTTGAGCCTGAGCGTAGAAAAATCGCCAGTAATTCTGCATCAGATAAGCTGTGCGCCCCTTGTAAGAGTAATCTTTCACGTGGACGTTCTTGTTCAGGCCATTGTTTGATTGAATGATTCATTATTTTTCACATTTTAAAATTATTTTACTTCTGATTTTTCTCCCTTGAATGACTTGGGAGATAGACTATTTAATGATATTGTGAGCGCCACTGCAACTGAAAGGTAGCCTGATAGTGAGTTTTGATCTCAGTGTATTTTCTAATAAAAATATTATCCTCGCTGTAACAGGCGGTATTGCCGCCTATAAAAGTGCAATCCTGGTACGCCGTTTAAAGGATTACGGCTTTAATGTACGCGTGGTAATGACCAAAGGTGCACAGGCATTTATTACCCCTTTAACTTTTCAGGCCTTATCAGGCAATCCAGTTCATACTGAATTATTAGACCCTGAAGCAGAAGCAGGAATGGGGCATATTGAATTGGCGCGTTGGGCTGATTTAATTTTAGTTGCACCTGCAAGTTGTGACACCATCGCAAAGTTTGCCGCGGGTTTGGCTGACGACTTGCTCAGTACTTTGTATTTGGCAACCAAAGCACCTGTTTGGGTTGCACCTGCAATGAATCAGCAAATGTGGGCAGCTAAGCCGACACAACGTAATCTGAATACCTTAGTTGAAGATGGCGTACATGTGATTATGCCTGAAGCGGGTTCACAAGCTTGTGGTGATGTCGGTTTAGGGCGTATGCCTGAACCTGAAGATTTAGCTGAACAAGTTAAAAACTACTTCCATCAAGCACAACGTGCGATTGCTGAGAAGTTTGGCTTGCTTGCTGGAAAACGTGTAGTGGTTACTGCGGGACCAACACGTGAAGCGATTGATCCTGTACGTTATATTTCCAATCACAGTACAGGGAAAATGGGCTTTGCCATTGCGGCAGCCTGTTATTCAGCAGGGGCGAAAGTGACGCTATTGGCTGGTCCAGTCAGTTTAGATACCCCGAATGGTGTGCGTCGTATCAATGTTTCTTCTGCGATAAAAATGCTTGATGAAAGCATGCACCAGCTTGAGGAAGGCTGTGACGTGTTTATTGCAACTGCGGCTGTCGCTGACTATCGTGTGGCAGAAGTTGCAGAACATAAGATCAAGAAAGCAGGTGATGAGCTGAATGTTTCGTTGGTAAAAAACCCCGATATTGTGGCGACCATTGCGCAACAGTCAAAGCGCCCATTTATGGTGGGTTTTGCGGCTGAAACTCGTAATGTAGAGGAATATGCAGCAGGAAAACTGGTTGCCAAAAAACTCGATATGATTGCCTGCAATGATGTCTCGCGTGCTGATATTGGTTTTGCTTCTGATCAAAATGCGATGACCGTGTTTTTTGCAGAACAGTACCAGATGGAAAAGCGTGATTTAGAAAAAGCCTCGAAACAAGAGATTGCACAACAGTTGGTTGAAGCGATCCACGATGCATTACACCATGAGATTGAACCAATTTAAGTCTTTTTCTGATTATTTCTGAATATAAAAATGCAACGAATTCGTTGCATTTTTATTTGCTATTTTTTGTGCTTTTAAACTATGTTTAATCTTGGAAATGGACAATAGCCATAATGGGCTTTTTTACACCCAACAATAGCCACAGTTTTAAGGAAGATCATAATGATCAAAAAAACTTTAGCCACCGTCATGATGATTTCTGCTTTAGGTTTCAGCTCAATGACTTTTGCTGCAACGCTACAACAAAATATGCAGGCATTAGGTAAAAACTATAAAGCATTTAATCAAACCAATAATGCCGCTGAAGCAAATAAAGCTTTAGATAATATGCGTGCTGCTGCAACGGACGCTAAAAAAGTCAAACTTAAAGGTCGTGGTGATGCCAGTGCACCGACTTCGACTCAGTTATATGATCAATTGATTGCGCAAATTGATAAGACTCAAGCACTAGTCAAAGGCGGTCATTTAGATCATGCCAAAATGGAAGGCAAGAAAATTGCTGAAATACGTGATCAAGGGCATAAGATCTATCAATAGCCATATTGCGCAAATATGCATTTAGATGATTTATAAATAAGGTCAAAATTATAAATCATATATTTATATACTTTCATTAACGTGATTCATATGGTTATAACGCTTGCAATGCCATACTTTACAATTAAAGTTTAAATCGCTTTGCGTAGGCGATTCCTCACTTTTCAGAGATGAAAAGGTGACAAAAATCTTCCGTTGGGCGAGGGGTACGTCCTGTACCCCCCACCCAACAGCGACATCCATGTCGCCACACGATAGATCGACCATGTATGATTCAATAATACAAAGAATCAGGTAAATTTATATAGATTGCGTATGAACTACTTGTTTTTGACGAACGTAATTTCGAAGAATAGATTTATCCATTTAAAAGCCGTTAGTTTTAATGACTAACGGTTTTTTATTGTGGAGGTTTTTAACGATATTGAATCACTAAACTCAGCACGATTCGGATTTGCTCATTGCATAACAACTGTTAAGTTAGATGTAGAAAAGTGAGGAGAAATGCGATGCAACAGCACAATCAGTTTGAACGTATTGCAAAAGCCATTGAATACATTAAACACAATTTTAAAGCACAACCGAATTTAGATGAGGTGGCTGCACATATTCATTTAAGCCCTGCACATTTTCAACGTTTATTTACAGAATGGGCTGGAACCAGTCCGAAGAAGTTCTTGCAATATATTAGTATTGAACATGCAAAAAACTTGTTAAAACAAGAGCATTCGGTATTTGATGCGACTTATGACACAGGACTATCGAGCACCAGTCGTTTGCATGATCTATTTATACAAATTGAAGGGATGACACCTGCTGAATACAAAAGTGGTGGGGAAAACTTAACCATCCACTACCAGTATGCTGAAACACACTTTGGAATGGTTTTAGTGGCTTCAACAGCCAAAGGGATTTGCTTTATGTCTTTTGTGGAACAAGAGCAAGATGCCTATAGTGCACTCGTTGAAAAATTTCCTAAAGCAAGATTTTATCAGCAAGCAGATGCGTTACATGAACATGCTTTGGCCATTTTCTCATCTGAACAAAAACCATGGAGCCAAATTAAGCTGCATCTAAAAGGTACTGATTTTCAGCTTAAAGTTTGGGAAAGTTTGCTTAAAATCCCGATGGGCAAATTGGCGACCTATGCAGACCTTGCAGAACAGATTGGAAATCCAAAAGCTTCCCGTGCAGTCGGTACTGCGATTGGCAATAACCCAGTGGCTTTTTTAATTCCATGTCATCGTGTGATTCAAGCGACAGGTGTTTTAGGTGAATACCATTGGGGAAAAACACGTAAAGCCGCAATGATTGGCTGGGAAGGTGTGCAAGTACATGCCAGCGTTTAATTCACAACAAGCAACAGCGTTGCTCAATAAAATTGAGGGTTTAGATTGGGAGTCAATCCGTGCTCAGATGCATATGCAAGGCTACTCAATCCTTAAAGACTTTTTATCTGATGAATTGTGTGAATTGATCAAAAGTCATTACAACCATCAACAACTGTATCGAAAAACCGTCACTATGCAGCAACATCGTTTTGGATATGGCGAGTATAAATATTTTAATTATCCACTACCAAACTTGCTTCAACAGCTTCGAACTCAGTTTTATCCCTATCTGGTTCCTATCGCCAATGCTTGGTCTGATGCTTTAAAGTTGGATCGACAATATCCAGATTCACATCTTGAATTTTTACAACAATGCCAACAAGCGGGTCAAAATAAGGCCACTGTTTTGATTTTGCACTATCAGCAAGATGGGTTTAATACCTTACATCAAGATCTATATGGCGAGGTCTATTTTCCGATCCAAATGGTATTTGTTCTTAGTCAAGTCAATAGCGATTTTACCGGTGGTGAGTTGGTGTTGACTGAGCAAGTACCACGAGCACAGTCAAAAGCCATTGTTTTACAACCTGATCAAGGGGATGTGTTAATTTTTACCACGCAGTTTAGACCCAAGAAAAGCACTCATGGCTATTATCGAGTCAATATGAAGCATGCTGTCAGTCAGGTGCGTACAGGGGAGCGTTATACATTGGGGATTATTTTTCATGATGCTGTGAGTTAAATGATGATTAAGCATGATGACATTGAGCGTTTGGCGTTATATCGAAAAATCAGGAATGCTGAAATTTTATTTGCAGGCAATCAAAAGCTAAAAATTTATGGACGTTTAAACTGTGGTTCGGGCAAGCGTATGTTAAAAGCCAATCGGGTGTTCTTTAGTAGTGAAGCCGAAGCCTTGGCATTGCAATTCCGCCCGTGTGGACATTGTATGAAATCAGCCTATGTGAAATGGAAAAATGCAACAACTTGAGTTTCTAACCGATCCCCATGAGAATTTGCTTCCACAAGATGGAACAGTGAATTATTTCGGAAAAATCATGGATGAAGCCATCGCCAATGATTATTTTGAGCAATTGCTTACGCATATTGAATGGCAAAATGACCAAGCGATTATCTTTGGCAAAAAGATCATCACCAAACGGAAAGTGGCTTGGTATGGAGATCGTGCTTTTGAATACACTTATTCAAATAGCTCCAAATATGCCTTGCCATGGACTGAAGAATTACTCGAACTGAAACAACAGATTGAATTGATCACGGGGGAAACATTTAATTCTTGTTTGCTAAATCTTTACCATACCGGTGAAGAGGGTATGGCATGGCACAGTGATGGTGAAACAGATCTAAAAAAGAATGGTGCAATTGCGTCTTTAAGCCTAGGCGCGGTTCGAAAATTTGCCTTTAAACATAAAAATAGCCAAGAAAAGATTGAGGTTTTTCTCGAAAATGGCAGTTTGCTGGTCATGAAAGACACCACACAAACATATTGGTTGCACCGCTTAGCCCCAACAAAGAAAGTGCATACGGCTCGGATTAATCTAACCTTTAGAACAATCGATGAATCATGATTTTTCCTCACGGATAAGCCAAACCATTGCGGCAAAAATAAAGCCAGGGTCTGTTGACAATTCGTCTATGTTTGCGACTACGTGTGTTTTTTAGACGATACTAGGCACGAAATACGAAATTTAGTCATTCTAAATGAGTAGTTCGTAACGAAGTAGCGGCAAAAAACACACTAGTCCCGAAGGGTTGTGGCTAAAATTATCTCAGCCTACGTTATGAAACTCGAAAATAGTCTCGCTATTCTCTTCGTTTCCTGCCTTGCCCGCTCAATTTTAGCCTACAACGCAAGCCATTTATGAAATGTCAACAGACCCTAAACTCCCATAAAAAATAAAATTGTAGGGAATCATGTTGAGTAAAACTTGAGAATAACTCAGCGGATAAAAGGGATACATATCTGCATGCATCAACGCATCTAAAAAAACATGACTAAAACTCCCGACCAAAGCACTGACTGTCGCCACTTGCCATGTGATCTGCCAGTCTGCTTGTTTGAATAAGTTGCGTAAGCAAAACTCACTCATCACTTTACCTATGGGGACTGCAAGCAAAGCAATCAACAAAGCACCAAGTAAATTATGGGTATATAAATGGAGTGTGGTCCAGCCTCGAATGATGCCAATTAGAGGTTCTATATCCATCAAAACCTGAACACCAGAGAAAATTAACAAGCTAAATTTTTTATTTGCAATGGCTTTACAGCTTGCGCCTAAGCCCAAATGTAAGGGAGTAAATGGCATTGTTATTGTTCATGCTTATTGTGATGTTTAAATTATAAAAAATTGCATCACCCACGGTTGTGAAGTTTGGGTGATTTTTATCTGATCAAATATAAAAAAGACCGCATAGTGCGGTCTTTTAAACTTAATTATTGAGAAATTAAGCTTGGCCTTCAGCAGCAGCGCCTTGGGCACGTTCCATATTTGCTTCAAACTCTGCATCAAAATTGATTGGCGTAAGAAGTAATTGAGGGAAGCTACCTTTCGTTACAAGATCATTAACTGCTTCACGCAAGAATGGGAACAAAATGTTCGGGCAGTAAGCACCTAAGATGTATGGAAGACGGTCTTCTTCAATACCATCAATCAAGAAAATACCTGATTGTGTTACATCGACGATAAATGCTGTATCGCCAGCATTGTTCGCTTGCACAACAACTTTTAAAGACACTTCAAAGTGGGTTGCATCCACTTTTTCAGCAGCAGAAGACAAGTTGATGTTTAATTCAGGTTGCCATTCTTTGGTAAAAACTTGAGCCCCAGGTACTTCAAAAGAAATGTCTTTTGTATAAATACGTTCTAAAGCAAGTTGTGGTTGAGCTTGTTGTTCTTCACTCATTCTTTATTCCTTAAATTTTAAGAAGTGATTCATTAATTAAGTTGTGGATTAACCAAGTAACTCATCGAGTTTGCCGGCTTTTTCTAAAGCATAAAGCTGGTCAAAACCACCGATAAATTCATTATTAATAAAAATTTGTGGCACTGTACGGTGTCGAGTTTTCTGGATCAGCTCAGTCTTAACTTCAGGTGCTTCTTCATCGAGATTGATTTCGGTAAAAGCAACACCTTTACGCTCAAGTAGAGATTTCGCACGTACACAGTATGGGCAAAAAGTTGTTGAATATACTTTTACTTCAGCAGTCATGTTGAGCTCCTTAAGCTTATTTTTTAGCTTTAACTAATGGCAAGCCTTGGGCTTTCCAGTTACTGATACCACCATCAAGACGATAGCTGTCTGCATGGCCGACTTGTTGTAAAGCACTTCCTGCAACTTGACCTAAGTTGCAGATAAATACTAAAGGACGGTCAGCAGTTTTTAACTCTTCGATGTGACTGGCAATTTGACTGTATGGAATGTTGCGACTGCCACTCACATGACCTTCACGGAAATCTTTAGCATCGCGTAAATCAATCAACATCGCATTTTTAGCCTTCACTAAAATACCAAGTGATTGTGGTGAAATCTTACGGCCACTGCGTTGTCCTTCAAAAATAAAGAACAAGATCGCCAGTACCCCTAAAATACCAAATAAGAAGGGGTGATTCCCCATAAACTCAAACCAACGTTCCACAAGTCACCTAATTACAATCAAAAATTGCGTCGAGTATAGCGTATATATATGGTGATCAAAATCACCGCTTCAAGGTTCTCAAAGAAGAAATTTAATTTTTTTGTTGCGCATCAGTGATTTCTTCAATTAAACGTAAATAACTTTCATGTCGTCTGGCTAGAATTTCACCATTTTCTACCGCTTTTTTAATTGCGCACTGTTTCTCATGCGTGTGGGTGCAATTACGATATTGGCAATGTCCAATCAAGTTAGATATTTCAGGAAAGCCTGCATCAATCTTTTCTAGACTCAAATGCCAAAGCCCAAATTCACGGATGCCGGGCGAGTCAATCAAAGCACCATTTTCACCAAAACGAATCAAACGGGTAGAGGTGGTTGTATGTTGTCCGAGTGCTGAGTTTTCAGAAATAATATTGGTCTTTTGTTCTGCATCAGGAACGATGACATTAATCAAGGTACTTTTGCCGACACCTGATTGCCCAACGAAAGCAACGGTTTCGTTGTCGAGTCGTTGCTTTAATTCGCTAATATCACCTTCAGATTGAGTGATCAGTACTTCATAGCCCAAGTCTTGATATTCTTTAATGAGATCTAAAATAGGATCATTTTCTTTGAGTAAATCTGATTTGTTTAACACCAAAAGGACTGGAATATCCGCATCTGCACATGCCACCAAATAGCGATCAATCAGCGTGGGTGCTGGCTCAGGCAGAGTTGCAAAGACAATGACGATTAAACTGATATTGGCTGCGACAGGTTTAACTTTATGATAACGATCGGGACGCGTTAACAATGAAGTCCTTGGATGAATGGCAGTGATGATGCCTAAACCTGTATTTGGATCTGCTTGCCACTGAACTTTGTCGCCTGTCACTAACAGCTCTAAATTGGTTCGTGTATGACAGCGCCAGACACTGCCTAATTCAATCGGTTTCCAAAAGGGTTCTGGATCACCTTCATTGACGATGGGTTTTTGCGGATGTTGAGTAGGAACAGAAAGGGCTTGTACTTCGAGTTGTCGTCCATAATGCTGAACAACAAGACCTTCAAGGTCATTGGAAGTGTCGATTTCTTCTTGACGTGTTTTATGTTGTTTCTGAATGCGGCGTTGCTGCTGTTCAGTTAAACGACGTTTACGAATTAAAGCCATTCATATCCTAAAAACCTTAAAAATGAGAAGGCAAAAATACCATGACAGGCGAATGAATTACAGCGAAGATGCAAGAAATTTGCTACTATTCATTTTTTATTGGCCTAATAAGATTGCACTATATGAGCAGCACTCCGGATACCCGCTTAATTTGGATCGACCTAGAGATGACAGGTTTAGATACAGATAATGACAAGATCATTGAAATTGCGACAATTGTAACAGATGATCATTTGAACATTTTGGCGGAAGGCCCTGTGCTCGCAGTGCATCAATCAGATGTTATCCTCAATGCAATGGATGAGTGGAACACCAAACAACACGGTCAGTCAGGTCTGATTGAACGGGTACGTCGTAGTAAACTCACAGCGCAAGATGCAGAGCAGCAAACCTTAGAATTTTTGAAGAAATGGATTAATCCTAAAACTTCGCCAATGTGTGGTAATTCAATCTGCCAAGATCGCCGTTTTATGCACCGTTTAATGCCTGAGCTTGAACAATTCTTCCATTATCGTAATTTGGACGTGTCTTCAGTGAAAGAGTTAGCAAAACGCTGGAGACCTGAAATTATGAGCGGTCTAAAGAAAAATGCTTCACATTTGGCAATGGATGATATCCGCGATTCGATTGCTGAACTTAAATATTATCGTCAGTATTTCTTTATCGCCAATCAAGATTAATCACCTGAGTGGTTAAATCTCATTACATATCAGATTGAAAGAAGAGGCTTTTTAGCCTCTTTTTTTACTATGCATTTTGGTTTTTTAAGCTATACTAAAGCTGATGTCCTCTGACAACTCGTTACAAAAAATAGCAAGCAGTTCAAATTGTTTGCATAAAAAACGTTTTAATATCCTTATATATATTTGAATTATTACAAAGAGATTGACTATGCAAAGTAATAACCCAATTTTAACGCGTGCGGAAACGTATGCAGATTATGAACAGCCAATGACTGTACAAGGCGCAATTCAAAAATCAGTTTTATTGACTGTTATTGCGGCCATACTCGGTGTTGGAATTTTTTTCTATAGCTTTACCACAATGAATGTTGGAATTGCCTATGCTGCCGCAATGGTCGGTGCAATTGGTGGTTTGATTCTCGGATTGGTTGCTACATTTAAGCCGAATACAGCACGTGTTTTAGCTATTCCTTATGCATTCTTTGAAGGTGCATTTTTGGGTGGTGTTTCAGTGATCTTCCAACTGAAGTTTCCGGGCGTACCATTACAAGCACTTTTAGCTACATTTATCACAACTTTAGTGATGTTTGGTTTATATAAGTTCCAAATTATTCGTGCAACTGAAAAATTTAAATCTATTGTGATTTCAGCATCTATCGCAATTGCATTGGTTTTTGTGGTGCAGTTCATTATGCGTTTGGCTTTTGGTTCAAGCATTCCATTCTTATTTGAAAGCAGTATTTTAGGTATTGGTTTTGCTGCATTTGTTGCAGTCATCGCATCATTGAACCTGATTCTTGATTTCGATTTGATTGAGTCTGCTGCAGCACAACGTGCACCGAAAGCTTATGAATGGTTATGTGGTATCGCTTTGTTGGCAACATTGGTATGGATGTACTATTCATTCTTACGTTTATTGAGCTTGTTGCAAGGTGATGATTAATCATTCCCTTTATATCGATTGATAGATTTGAAAAGGCGCACTCGATTCAGTGCGCTTTTTTTATGTTTTTAGTAAACTTTTAAAAAAAGATGCATTATGCAATTTAGTTATGGGTCAAGACTTGGCATTATGCTTACAAAATTGATCAGGTGAGAATTTCATGGCACAAGGACTATTGGCAGGTAAACGCTTTTTAATCGCGGGTATTGCAAGTAAATTATCCATTGCATTTGGTATTGCTCAGGCATTACATCGTGAAGGTGCAGAACTCGCATTTACTTATCCAAACGATAAACTAAAAAAACGTGTAGATGATTTTGCAGAACAATTCGGTTCTACTTTAGTTTTCCCTTGTGATGTTGCTGTGGATGCTGAAATTGACCATGCATTTGCTGAATTAGCAAAGCATTGGGATGGTTTGGATGGTGTTGTACATTCAATCGGCTTTGCACCTGCGCATACACTTGATGGTGATTTCACGGACGTCACAGATCGTGAAGGTTTTAAAATTGCCCATGACATCAGTGCTTATAGTTTTGTTGCTATGGCACGTGCAGCAAAACCTTTATTGTTGGCCCGCCAAGGCTGTTTATTGACTTTAACTTACCAAGGTTCAGAGTCTGTTATGCCAAACTATAATGTTATGGGTATGGCGAAAGCATCTTTGGAAGCAGGTGTGCGTTATTTAGCATCAAGCTTAGGTGCTGAGGGTATTCGTGTAAATGCAATTTCAGCAGGTCCAATCCGTACTTTAGCGGCATCTGGGATTAAATCTTTCCGTAAAATGTTAGATGCCAATGAAAAAATTGCACCGTTAAAACGTAATGTTACGATTGAAGACGTAGGTAATGCAGCCTTATTCCTATGCTCACCTTGGGCAAATGGGATCACTGGTGAAATTCTCTATGTCGATGCTGGTTTTAATACGGTCGGTATGAGCCAGTCAATGATGGACAGTGAATAGCATTTAGTCTATATAACAATTTGAATTAAAAACATAAATCTCAACATTAAGCATTTAATGTTGAGATTTTTTTACAAATTTTAAAAAATTAACCGATCAATAAACTAGGATTCAATCGTTTTTTTGATTAAATATTCATAAATATTAATATTATTTTAAGTTTGATAAGAAAATGAATTTTGCCAATATATTTTCGGCTCTGCAACACCTTGGATTGACTGCGCAAAAACGAGCCTTGCATATCCAATTTAGCAATACAGACTTAAACAACCAAGTCTTCTTACAACGCATCGATGGACAACATGGTCTAAACCAAGGTGTGTCTGTTGAACTGATTTGCCTTGCCACTTCGGCTGTGATTCCGCTTAAACAATTCATCGGTAGCCAAGTGGCCATTGATCAAGTCACAGATCATGGACAACTGTTTCGTAGCACTGGGGTGATTACTGAGGCCGCACAAGGGCAAAGTGATGGTGCACTGACGCTATATAAACTCAAACTTGAAGATGCGACCTCATTGTGGCATAAACGCCGTAACAGCCGAGTGTTTATGAATAAGTCGGTTGTGCAAGTCATAGAAACGCTATTTAAAGAATGGCAAGACAAAAGCCTACTCTTTGCATCGAGTCTAAGCCTGGATAAAAGTGGTCTTAAAAAAGATTACGATATCCGACCATTCATTATGCAGAGTAACGAAAGCGACTATGCATTTTTAACCCGCTTGATGCGCAGTGAAGGGATCAACTGGTTGATTGATGAAGCACAATTGATTGTGCCTAGTTCTGCGACTCAAATTCAGCCGCAAAAACTGCGCTTGGTGGATGACAATAGCGAATACAAAGCGCTAGAACGAAGAACGATTCGCTTCCATCGTAGCAGTGCCACAGAACAACAAGACAGCATCACCAGCTTTATCGGGCAACGTAGTTTACAACCCACCGCTGTCCACGTACAACGCTGGCAAGCAGATGTTTTAGAGCAAGAAGAGGGTGCAGGTAGTGTTCAAAGCAAACATCAACACAGTCAAAATCAAAACAATGCCAGTCTCGGTTTAGAACAAGCTTGGCATATCAGTCCGGCATGGATTCAAGACCTAAATGGTGAAGATCAAGCAACCGCGTCAAATAACAATCAGATTGAAAAGATTAACCAAAACCTCAGTCATTACTATGATGCTCAATCCAAACAATTTGTTGCCAACTCCACTGTACGTGATGCGCAAGTAGGTTACTGGTTTGAATTAAACGAACACCCAGAAATAGACCAACACAGTGGCTCAGACAAAGAGTTTCTGATCACGTCAAAGACATTCTATAACCAGAACAACTTACCCAAAGACCTGAGCGAACAAATCAATCGCTTGCTCCAACAGAGCAATTGGGTCAATTCAAATGTAGACTCAAATAACCCAGAACGCCAAGCCAATCAATTGGTACTACAACGCCGTAATATCACGACTGTTCCTGAATACCACCCACTACAACACCGTCCAAGTACCCACCCACAACGTGCCAAAGTGGTTGGACCAAGTGGAGAAGAAATCCATGTGGATGAATGGGGACGTATTAAAGTTCGTTTCCTATTTACCCGCAATGAAGATCATAGTCATGATGGTGGAGCAGGAAGCAATGACAACGACACCGATTCCGCTTGGGTGGATGTACTGACCCCGTGGGCAGGTGAGGGCTATGGTGCACGGTTCTTACCGCGGATTGGTGAGATTGTGGTGATAGATTTCTTTGATGGCAATATCGATCGACCATTTGTGGTGGGGCGTATCCATGAAGCGCAACGAAGCCCAACTGAATTTGATGACAAAGGGCAATTGCCTGATACAAAAAAACTGGCAGGGATCAAAAGTCGAGAAGTTAAAGGCAGTGGCTATGGCCAGCTTAGATTTGACGATACCACAGACCAAATCAGCAGTCAGCTACAAAGTAGTCACGGTGCGAGTCAACTTAACCTTGGTAATCTGAGTCATCCTAAAGAAACCGAGACCAGTGAGGGACGAGGCGAAGGCTTTGAACTAAGAACAGATCAATGGGGAGCAGTGCGTGCAGGGCAAGGCCTACTACTGAGTACCCATGCTCAAGACTCAGCTTCAGGCAATCACCTTGATGCAACTGCGGCGAAAAGTCAGTTAGAAAGCAGTCTAAATAATTCTAAAGCCTTAAGTGAAGTTGCCAAGAATCAGCAAACTGATCCTTTGGAAGTGTTGGAAAGAATAAAAGGATTTATCAATACACTAGACCAACAAGATCCGAAAAAAGCAGATGCATTTAAGTCTGCGGTGATGATGTTGGCTTCCCCTAATTCGATTGCGCTTGCCAGTAACGAAGATATTCATCTATCAGCAGATGGGCAAATCAGTCATACCGCAGGCGACAGTATTAACCTAAGTACACAAAAGGCTTTGATTGGGCATGCCAGTGCTAAGATCAGTCTTTTTGCGGTACAGGAAGGGGCAAGGTTATTTGCTGGAAAAGGTAAAGTTGAACTTCAAGCTCAAGATGGTGGTGCAGATGTGATTGCACGCAAAGGGATTCAAATCATTTCGACCGAAGACGCGGTTTATATCATTAGTCCGAAAGAGATTAAGTTGATTGGTGATGGTTCTGAATTAAAGATTAATGGCTCAGGGGTATTTTCAACTACAGGTGGTTTGTTTCAGGTGAAGTCGGGGCAACAGAAGTTTACCAGTGGTGCGAAGATTAATTCAGACATTCCTCAACTTCCTATTTGTGAAATGCGTGTTTCTGGTGCTGCGGCAAAAGGTGATGCTTCTGTGGAGCTTTCATAATGTTATTAGAGCCTATGCATCCAAAAGAAGTGATTGAGTATGATTACGTCATTATTGACCCGAATCTAAATGCTCAATATTTTTATGATGTGGAAGCTCAACTTAAGTCTTTAGCACCTGATTATGCGAAGAATGTAAAGCATGTTTTTCCGTATTTATTGCGTTTAAATTCAGTTGGTGCTTCGCTTGTTGATGAAATAAAGCAACATGATCAAAATCAGATCAAAGCGGGGCTTTCACCTTTTTTTCTAATGACGTTTAAAAGTGTTCCAACTCGAGAACCTGATATTGTTGATCACTTAAAACAAAATTTAGTCTATGAAGTAGGCACTAAGAAGTATTTGTATCGGTTTTTTGATCCGAAAATTTGGATGTTACTCAATTATTTTGAGAGTCAGGATTTTATATGGATCAATAAATATTTTAAAAATATTGAATTTAATTTCTTAAATGAAACATTGTGCTTTGACGCTGGATCTGAGGGGGATTTTATTCAACAGCCTGATCATGATTTATTGGAAAAAATCAGTGTAAACAACAGAGTATTTGAAAAGTTAAAATTCAAGACTGACGACCTGCCAGCATACTTTTTAAAAGTAAATCAGATTTTTAATTATGCAGACTTAATAAAAAATAAAGGGATTTTGACAAAGGATGATGCTATAGCATCCATTTTTCATACAGATTTAATCGGCGAGAGTTTTCTTGAAACCCACTTTTTTCAACATTTAACAGAAAATCCCAAAGGCTATGAACAGGCAAGCAAACAGCTTTCAACGTCTGAGTGGGATGATTTTTTTAAAAAAGAAAATATTGATGATGAAAATTTAAAAAATAAGGTGATGTATGGATTCTAAGAGTTGTGATTTTTGTAAAAGAGATATTGGCTTAAAGATTTTTGTGAATCGCTATATATTTTCATCAACAGGTACAAATATTCCACTTGATATGGCTGAAAATCAAAGTGAATTGTATGAAATAGGGGATATAAAATCAGATATCAAAGAATATTTATCGAGTTTAGAAGAAACCAAGTTTAATTTTATTAACTCCTATAAGCCATCTAGTCCTCAAGCTTCAACAGCCACGTCAGCTTTAGAAGCCTCTAGTCATGATTCAACTAATAATCCTGAAGCACCAGTTAAGTCCCTGCATACGATTGAGGTAACAGCCACAAAGGGTAGTTATAGTTATCCTAGACACAAAACTGAAACATCAATGGAACAGTATGGTTTTAAAGGGAGTACTTTAAGAAAAGGTTTTTTATATGTTTTCCTAAAACACTTAAACCAATGGCAAGAATATAAAATTTCTGAAAAGGGCTTTTTAAAACGTATTAATGAATCAAATTATGATCAAGATTACTCATCTAGACCCTTAGTTTTAATGGAGCAGGGTGATGAGCCTTGCATGAATATTAAGCATAGAGCAAATGCTTTAACGATCGTTGTACCCAAACCCAATGAAGCCTCTTTTGTATATTTAAAATATTCTGAAAACGCATGGAGCAAAGCAACGAAGCTGAGAAACAAGTCACCTGAATTTTACGAAAAATATATGGATAAATTTGACGTAAAAAAATTTATTGCAGGACAGTACACAAAAGGCACATTTCCAATGCAGACGGGAATTGAGAGTTTTTGTGCAGATTCTAAGACAGCATGGGTGGCAGGCGAAAAAGGTGAAGGAACTCTAGAAAATAGTCTGTTAAAAAATAATATATCAAAAGATTTATTTTCATATTCAGAGTATTTTTCCTATCTGTCAGGGAAGACACCTAAAGATATACTTGAAGACACTATGTCTCAAAATGAAGATATTAACCAAGTTAAAACTAATAATTTAGCTTATAGAATATTTTCAGACTCAAGTTTGGATGATTCATTTCTTAAAGAGCATAGCAAAGAGGAACTCACCGAGGCTTTATCAAATGATGCAAAAGCAAGAATACTTTTTGGAGCTGTATTTGCGATTGATGACCCTGTTGGCGTAGTGATGGATATTTCAGCTCAAGTTGCAAATCAAATGATGAGTGACGAAGATTATACGGATGATGAAAAAACTGTTAACACATTAGAAGTGTTAAAAAATAATTTTGGGATTAATGATTATCCTTACTTTACCAATGAAGAATTAAAAAGAAATGAGGAAGCGAAACAAAAAATTCGTATGTATGGTGGGGAAGGAGCAATTATTGGTGAACTCCTTGAGGAGAGGTGGAATGAGAAAAAATCAACAGAAGAACTCAATGCCGAGGAGCGAGCGCAAAAGCAGCAGAACAAATAGGAAAAAATAAAGAATGGAATACAAAATATATTCAATATATTGATTCAAATAGATTTAGTGCAGGTTTAGCCACGCTTAAGCAGAAAAAGCAACAGCAGACAGCCTATGCGGATGAATTGGATGGAATAGGTCAAGAGTTTCTTAAAGAAAGCATAATTGCGGACCATTTTTTCTTTAACCAAGAAAAAGATAATTTAGTTGATGGTGTTTCTCTTGGCATGTGTGTCAATCTAGTTTTAGAAAGTAGCAAATTATGTCCAAAAATGAATAAATACATGGGGCAATACTTATACAACACGCGAGATCCTAACAATTACTTTTTAAATTTTCTTGCTTTAAATTCAAATGGACTTCGTCAAAAGTTAAATGAACAAATTAATAAATGGTCTCTCACTAATTTAAATGGAGCTTTTGCTACACAGCCTTTTGGGGATTTCATCAATTCCTTTCATGGCTTTTTAAGTACAGCTCGAACGGAAGAATTAAAATTTACATTGTTGACAAATATCAGCAAAGCCTTTTTAAATATTACAGGCTTAACACCGCCCAATGCTTTAGCTACTCATCCATTACAACCCTTGATGATTTCAATGTTTAGTTTGTCTGAAATCAAGTCTGAGCGTATTACTTTTACGAGCAAAAGCGATTTTAACTCGAAAATGCGAAATTATTATAGATCACATCAGAATATCGTCGGCAAAGATAATGGTCTGGGCAATGCCATTAAAAAAAGTGACTGGTACTATCTATATGAAAAATATAAGCATCTTAAATATATAGATGTGCCGCGTTTAGAAGTAAATCCTGATTTTGAGAGAAATTTACCAAAAAACTTTAGAGAGGCTGTAAAAAAGCATGCTGAGTTATTAAAAAAACAAAGCGCGATGAATGTCAGCATTATTGCTGAAGATGTTATAGAGCCAAGCCCAAGCTCAGATTATTTTAAATTCTTTATGATTAAAGTCGCTATTGTTTGTTTACAAGGCTGGGCAATTTGTACTGTTTTTAGTCAAAGCTTTGACAATAAATATGAAAAAGTTGGTCGCAGAAGCGCTGCTGTGATTGGTCTAACCATGTCCACTGTAGAAGCAGTGGGCGCACTGTTGAATTCAAGTGATAAAATCACGTCAAAATCTCGGCTGTTAAAGTCAATGAATACTTTTATTCTTGAATTAACGACAGAGAATAAGGGTATTGTTAAGGGCTGGATTTGGAGAGGCTTTGGGTTATTTGCAGGATTAATTTTTGGTGGTTTTGATGTATATAATGGGGTCAAGGCTAGTTCAAATGGTGAGTTTGCTTATGGATCTCTTTTGGCTGTCAGTGGTGTGAGTGTAATTATAGGTTCTTTATTCATTTTTGCATTAAATCCATTAGGATGGATTGCAATTGCTTTAGGTATCATTCTTTCTTTAATTGCCTATTTTGTAAAAGAGAACAATATTCAAATATGGATACAACGATGCCTACTGTCGACCAATACTGAAAAGAAAAGATTTAGCGATATCTTCGAGCAAACAGATCAGTTAAAGACGGTAATGTGATGAAAAGTAAAATTAAAAAACATGTGTTTGGTTATGATGTATTTAAAGAAAATATACCTTTTTCCAAATTAGATGAAGGTGATGTACTGTTAAACCCTCATGATGAGTTTAAACGAAATCATAACTGGTCTTTTCTAAGAATGAATGATGACTATATTGAGCTTATTGATCAATCTTATGCAAGATTAGGAAAAGGGTTAAGCCTTTTAGTTTTTTTATCACCTTTAGTTCTTTTTATAATTGGTTACTTGGCTTATATGTTTATTAATCCATTTTATAACGAAGGCCTTTTATTATATATATTTATTGTATTTATTTATTTATTCTTATTGTTTTTTACATTATATGGTTTTTTGAGCCCATACTTTAAATACGATCATAATAAACCATTATGTAAACCAATCTTGTTTAACCGAAAAACAGGCAAGGTATTTTTTTATTTAACTGATGTTGAGTATATTGAGCGAGATTGGAAAGATGTTGTTTACGTAATGGGTACAAGCTTTGGACTTTCAGGTATACCACTCAGGGAGCTTAGGGCACATATTGTGGAAAATGGTATTTTAAAACACACATTCGTCATTGGTTTTCCTATGATTGGTATCTTTCGTACCCAAGGTTTATGGTCATTTATATGTCATTTTATGCATAAGGGACCAGCAGAACTATATCCAAAGCCTAATCCGATGTATGGAACAATAGACCCGTTTACGCAATTAACGTTTTGCCAACAGATCATTGGAGCAAAAGAAAGTTATCGAGATACATGGAAGTCATTTCGAATCATTTATCATGATAACTGGGTTCCTGCTTTATTTTCCTATCCTTTCGATGTGTGTAATTTTATTGCAAGACGAATATTGCTCAATATAAAGCCTCTACCTGTATGGCATAAAGAGGTTATCTCTAAAAATAAAATGGAACAACAACGTCCAGAGGAGATCAGCTTTAAAGATAACTTTGAATTTAGTATGTTTGAGATGAAAGATAAATAATAGAGCGCGAAAGCGCTTTGATTTTTAAAAATTAAAAAGAAAATTATATTTTTTGATAGCTTGATATTTGGAAGCATCAGTAAAATGGTTGCATGATGAAAAGTAAAATTAAAGAGCATGTATTTGGTTATGACGTATTTAAAGAAAATATACCTTTTTCAAAATTAGAGGAAAATGATGTACTTTTAACGCCTTATGATGAATTTAAACGCAATCATAACTGGTCTTTTTTAAGCATGAATGATGACTATATTGAGCTTATTGACCAATCTTATGCAAGACTTGGAAAAGGCTTAAGCCCATTTATATTTGTAATTCCACTGATGTTAATTGCATTATATTTTTTATACTTATATTTTACTCTTGGTGGTGATAGTAATGATTCAATATTTATAACTTTCTTGATTGTAACTTCTGTTGTTTTTATAATATGGTTTTGCTTTTTTGTTTTTTTTCGTCCTTTTTTTAAATATGATTATAAGAAACCATTATGTAAGCCGATTTTATTTAACCGAAAAACAGGCAAAGTATTTTTTTATTTAACTGATGCTGAATATATAGAGCGAGATTGGAAAGATGTTGTTTATGTAATGGGGAATAGCTTTGGTCTTTCAGGTGCACCTTTAAGAGAGCTTAGAGCACATATTGTTGAAGATGGTCTGTTAAAACATACTTTTGTCATTGGCTTTCCGATGATGGGTATATTCCGTACACAGGGTTTATGGTCATTTATTTGTCATTTTATGCATAAAGGACCAGAAGAATTGTATCCCAAGCCTAATCCGATGTATGGAACGATAGACCCTTTTACTCAATTGACATTTTGTCAGCAGGTCATTGGTGCAAAAGAAAGTTATCGAGATACATGGAAGTCATTTCGAATCATTTATCATGATAACTGGGTTCCTGCGTTATTTTCCTATCCTTTTGACGTGTGTAATTTTATTGCAAGACGAATATTGCTTAATATAAAGCCTCTACCTATATGGCATAAAGAGGTCATCCTTAAAAATAAAATGGAAAAAGAACGACCAGAGGAAATTAGCTTTAAAGACAACTTTGAATTTAGTATGTTTGACATGAAAGATAAATGATAAAGCGCGTAAGCGCTTCTATCTTTAATTATATTAATAGGTTAAATATGTTCAATGGTACTTTACAATACCCAGTTTATAAGAATGTTAGCGTATTGACCCAAAAAGAAAAGATAGCATTAAAAAAAGCCCCTCAGGGCTTTCTTATCTCAACACATTCTTAAGGTAACTGCTTAATCGGACTGCCACCCAAAGCTTGCATCAAAGTGACATAAGCATTGTATTGGCTTTGCTTGGCTTGAACTAAAGACAAACGAGCACTACGCGTGGTTTCTTGAGCATCCAAAACATTTTTTAAAGCAATTGCACCATTACGGTAACGTACATTGGTTAAACGTTCTGTTTTTTCCGCAAGTTCCAAGTTCTTTTGTTGAAAGGCGACTTGTTTATCTAGCTCAGTACGATTCGACAATGCATTTTCAGTATCTGCAAAAGCTTGGTACAAGGTATTGCGATATTGAACAATGGCTTTTTCATAGTCAAGTTCACTGATTTTTAAATTCTTTTGCATATCATTATATTGCAAAAACGGCAGGCTTAAGCTTGCGCCTAAAGTCAGTGCAGGATTTTTCAATAAATTTGTTAATGATGTGCTGGTTGAACCGAAATTCCCCGTCAAACTGATTGAAGGATAATAGCTGGCTTTGGTGGCATCTTTGGTCGCCAAAGATTCACGTAAACGCAATTCGGCTGCTTTTAAATCAGGACGGCGCGACAAAATATCTGCCGGTAAACCCGCTGAGATATTGGGTAGACTGATCTGCGGTAATTGCTGTGGTTCTTGAATATTTAACTGTTGCACAGGTATTTGTAATAACACGGCCAAAGCGGTACGTGTTTCAACACGTTGCTGTTCAATCTGACTTAAACTGGCTTTTTGGCTTTGTACCGATTGCTCAGCTTGGGTCAAATCTAGTCCTGAAACAGCGCCAGCGCGATATTGAGTACGCACCAATTCAAAGGTTTTTTGAGTAGCAGCTAGGCTTTGTTGGGCAGAGCTATAGCGTTCATTTAAATAACCCAATTGCCAATATAAATTTGCGGTTGTGGCAATTAAGGTCTGCCCAGTCGCTTGTAAGTCTTGTTCAGTGGCTAAAGATTCCCACTTCGATGCTTCAGTTTGACGTGCTAATTTTCCAAACAAATCCACTTCATAACTGACACCCGCACTGAGAGATAGACCTTTGGCAGCATCATCACCTGAATTGAGGTCAAAGCTATGGCCTGTAGATACCCCTGAATTAACACGAGGACCTTGTTGGTCTCGCGCTAAGCCAGCTCTTAAACGGGCTGTTTGTAAGTTAATCCCTGCAACAGCCAAATCAGCATTACGTTGAATTACTTGATTGACCAGTTGATTTAACTGAGCATCACCAAATAAGGTCCACCACTGATCTGCATATAAATCTGCCTGAACGTGTTTAGATTTTGCATTGTCATAAACAAAACCATTTGGAATTTGCACAGCAGGGGCCTCGTATGGGGTTTTAACCACAGCCGCACAACCGACCAATGAACTCCCAAGAATCAAGGCGCTTGCAAGTTTGCTTAAATTCATTTGCATTAATAATTTCCTTATTCTTCGGTTATTCACGCGAAAGTGCATCAACAGGATTGAGCTGTGCTGCATTGCGAGCTGGGATAAATCCAAATACCACACCAATCAAGGTTGAACATACAAATGCCGCAATGATAGAGGTGCTTGAATACGCCATTTGGAAACTGCCTTTGGCAATATGTCCAATTAACTGTCCAATGCCTAAAGAGAGCAGAACCCCTAAGATACCGCCCAAAATACACACCAAAACAGCTTCGATCAGGAACTGTTGCAGAATGTCACTTTGCCGAGCACCTACAGCCATACGCACACCGATTTCTTGGGTTCGCTCGGTCACAGACACCAACATGATGTTCATTACCCCAATACCACCGACAACCAATGAAATCACCGCAATAGCTGAAACCAGTAAAGTCATGGTTTGTGTGGTCTGTTCAATGGTTTGACGAATACTGTCAGAGTTTTGAGTAAAGACATCTTGTGCGCCATGACGTTGTTCCAACAAACTTAAAATGGCATTTTCAGCAACCGCAGTTGGATATTCATCTTTAATACGCACGATGATGCTACGAACATTGGATTGTCCTAACATTCGGCTCATGACAGTTGAATAAGGCAGATAAACATTGAGACTGTCTGAGTTGCCCATAAAGCCTTGCTGTGCATCAATCACACCAATGATTCGGCTTGGAACACTCCCCAATAACAGCACTTGACCTACAGGGTTAGTGCCATCTGCAAAGAAAGTCTTTTCAGTATTGGCATCAATCACCACATCCTGCGCTCGCCCAGTGATACTGTTTTTATCAAAAGCTTGCCCAGATTTAAAGGTCATGCCACGCACATAGAAGAAATCCGCACTGACACCATTGACGGTTGCTGAAGCTTCGGTGTCTTTAAAACGTGCTGTTACGCTACTATTGACTGTTGGACTGACTGCTTCGACATACGGTTGCTCTGAGAGTGCCTCAGCATCTGCTGGAACCAAGGTTTTAAACTGTGCTGTTTTCGAGTTATCACCAAAGCCACGTCCCTGAAAGACGGTAATAGTATTGGTGCCTAAACTGCTGATGTTATCAAGAATCTGTTTTTGTGAGCCATTACCTAAAGCCACCACCGAAACCACAGATGCGATCCCGATAATAATACCCAGCATGGTTAAAAAGGTACGCATACGGTGGGCATTCATTGCCAGCAAGGCCATACGGAAGGCTTCTGCAAAACGATCCAATGCAGAACGCCATTTAGATGACTTTTTACGATTCGACTTAGGTTCTGAATCGACAACAACATCAATCTCATCATCATGTTCAGGAACATTTGGCTTATCCGCGATGATGTTACCATCACTGATTTCAATGATACGTGTCGCATTTTTTGCCACATTCATATCATGGGTAACCAAGATGATGGTATGCCCTTTAGCATTGAGCTCACGTAAAATACGCATAACCTCAACACCACTGTGCTTATCTAGTGCACCAGTTGGTTCATCCGCAAGGATGACATCACCACCATTCATCAATGCGCGGGCAATTGAAACACGTTGTTGTTGTCCACCCGAAAGCTGATTTGGACGGTTTTCAGTTTTTTCACCGAGTCCTAAGTCAGTCAAGATTTCATGTGAACGCTTTTGACGCACACTCGGATCCATACCAGCATAAATCGCTGGAACTTCAACGTTTCCTGCGGCATTTAAATCACCCAGTAAGTGATAGCGCTGGAAAATAAAGCCAAAATATTCACGGCGTAATTGTGCGAGTTCATCGGGTTCAAGTTGACCTGTTTCACGACCATTGACTTGATAACTGCCTGATGTAGGTTGATCAAGACAGCCCAAGATATTCATCAATGTCGATTTACCCGAACCAGATTGCCCTACAATAGCAACCAGTTCACCGGGGTAAATTTTAAGGTTAATACTCTTTAAAATCTGAATAGTGGATTCACCCGCAGGGAACTCACGAATCAGATTACTGACCTCAAGTAGAGGTTTGATCTGATGATTGTTCTGATCCATGCTTAGAGTCTCATTGGGCCACTGTTTTTATTACTTCGTTTTGCAGAGTCATTGGATGTATCTGAACCATCTGCTAGTACAACTTGATCACCTTCATTGAGGCCACGCAGTACTTGGGCGGTTACACGGTTATTTAAACCAATTAAAACTTGTTTACGTTGAGCGCTACCATCCGCCTGTAAAACGCGAACAATCGAAACCGAAGCTTTACCTTGATCAATCAAAGTCTTTTCATCTGCTGTGAGTTCAAGACGTTCTGGGCGATCAGCAGCATTTTGTCCATTTTTATTTGCTTGACCTTGAGGTGCAGATGCTGAACGAGTTGAATTTGCACCAGATGCGCCATTTGCGGATTTATTGGCACGTTGTGGGCGGTTTGAAGACTGTAATGCCGCAGCAGGAACAGTCAGTGCATTTTTGGCTTCAGCCAGAATGATATATACCTGTGCGGTCATATCAATTCGGAGTTTACCGTCATCGTTTGGTACATCGAATAGGGCATTATAATAAATCGCTGTACTTGTTGATGATGAAGATGAATTGCTTGATGTTTCAGTATTAATTGATTCTGGTGCAGGCTCTACTTGACGCAGTGTTGCATAGCGTTTTTTCTCACTGTCACCCAGTGTGGTGAAATAAACTTTTTGACCTTCTTGAACTTTCATGACATCTGCTTCAGACACTTGTGCCTTGATGGTCATAGTGTCCAATTTTGCAAGTTTCACAATAGTTGGTGCACTTTGGTTGGCGTTTACCGTTTGACCTTCTTCGGTCACAATAGCTACCACGGTACCATCCATAGGAGCAACAATACGGGTATAACCTAAGTTTTCTTGTGATGTTGCAAGTGTAAGTTTAGATTGCTCAATTTGTGCATCCATCGAAGCAATATCAGCTTGTGCTGTTTTAAATGCCGCTAAGGCACTGTCATAATCTGCTTTAGAGGTTGCATCTTGTGCAAACATATTTTTTTGGCGGTTATATTCTGCCTCAGCTTTGGCTAAAGTCGCCTGTTTGGTTGTCAACTGAGCCTGTTGATTTTTAATATTGGCTTCAGCCGTTTTTAAATCGTTGCTTTGACGCACTGAATCAATTTGTGCAATCAGTTGACCTTGTTTAACTTGGTCACCCAGCTTGACGTACATTTTTTTAACTTGACCTGAAACCTGCGCACCAACACTCACCATCTTGGTTGCTTCTAAATCACCTGTTGCAAGAACTGCATCTTCAATATCACCACGTGTGACTTCTGAGGTTATATACTGCGGTTGTGTATTTTTTGGCTTTAATACGTACCATGCGATTGCGGCAATGATGGCAAGACAAACCGCTATAAGAATGGCTTTGGCTGGTTTTATTTTTGGCATAGCGATAATTGGGCTGAGAGAAAAATTGATCAAATTATAATGATTAAATAAGGATAAAGCGTGAATTTTTTAAAATAAATGGAAATGAGAATTATTCTGCATAATATTTACCTAAGCATTGATAAATAAAGTTTTTCCACATAACTCAGCAATACATTGTTGAATGATATGTTCTGGACTTTCTTTGCTGAGTCCTTTGATTGCAGCATCTACACGCAATAACAGTTGTGGCCAAGTTAAAAATGAATGTGGATTTAAGCGTCTAAGTGCTTGTTGATACAACGAAATCTTGGTTTTCCAAATGCCGAGCTGTAAGGCATTTTGTGGTTGTTCATACAATTGCATCAAAAGACGCATTTCTTTACTAATTGTCCATAAAATTAAACTGTTGGGTTCGCCTGACTCCACAAGATATTGGAAAATTTTAATCGAAAGTGCCAAGTTTCCAGCAATCAATGCATCACTTAAATCAAAGGTGCTATAACGTGATTGATCCTGTAAACATTCTTGTAAATGTTCAATTGAAATCTGTTTTTGATCTGGGAAGGTATCGGCAACACGCATCAGGCTGTTTTTGGCAGCCAAAAGATTATGTTCATGATGTTGTTCAAGCCAGATCCAGGCATCTTGATTTAATTGGACACCGAGCTGATCTGCTTCGATTGACAATATTCGCTGACGGTCTTGCGGGTAATTTGCAGTTAAAGCAATCACCACACCATTGGCTTCAACGGTTTGAAAGAAACTTGACTTTAGACTACTTGAGTCTTGTTTGGGCATAATGATCACAAGCAAGTTGTGTTCATTATGCTGAATATAGTGTTTGAGTTGTTTGAGCCCATTGGCATCGGGTTTGATATTGCCATGGACTTCAAGTGCCAGATTTTGAGAAAATAAAGATAAGCTATTCAAAGCATTAAAGACATTTTTCCAGTCGGAAACGCTATTGAGATCATAGCGTTGTCTTTCTACTTCATGTTTTGCCCAGCTTTTTCTTAAAGCATCGAGTAGGTTTTGTTCTAGAAGTGGTTCTTGACCATGTAAAATCCAAACACCTCGCGCTTCATCAACACGTTTAAGGGCTTGTAAATAGTCAAGTTTCATAGAATTATTGCGCTACAGGTTGGTTCGAAAGAGTACGTGCTTTAGGTAAGCGGTTGGCTGCAATTTGACGCGACATTTGTTGTGCAATGTCATCAATCAAAATTTGGCTCAGATATTTATATTGTTGATCATCTGTGTTGACCGTTGCAACATCATATTGATAACTACGAGATGCATTTAAGGTCCGAGGTTCAGTAATCGGATTCCCTTGTTTATCTTCAATCTGGAAAGTAACACTTAGACGGAGTAGTGTTTCTACCAATTTACCATTTAACTCATGACGAACAGGTTTGTAGTCTAATACTCGTAATACATAAGCATCACTTGAATTACTCAGTTGAACACCTGTCGCAGTTAAATAAACACTGAGTTTCTTTTCAAGATCTTCAGTATTCGCTGGTAATACCAGTTGTAATTTAGTGTAAACCAAAGGCGTTGCTTGGGCATTGGTGCCCTTTAAATGAAAGCCACAACCTACTAAGCCCGCACTCAGACCCAAAGTTAATACAACTGCAGCAACACGTTGAACTAAATGCATGCTTTGTCCTCATGAAATTCCATTGGATATGGAATATTTAATCTTTATAAATTCACGCCATTTTAGAATCAAAGCCCGTTGAATGACAACGGGCTTTGTTTGGGTTTTGTTTATTCTACTAAAGTCCCTTCTCCCTTAGGGAGAAGGTTAGGATGAGGGGAATGACCTCTCCCTAACCCTCTGGGATTTAAGCAGGAAATTAAACCACCAAATTCACAAGCTTATTTGGAACCACAATTTCTTTCTTGGTTGGCCCCGTTAAGAATTGTTGAACCTCAGGTAATGCTTTAGCCAATGCCAATAATTCATCTTTTGATGCATCAACAGAGACTTCTAACTTGCCACGAAGCTTACCATTGACTTGAACTACGATGGTTTGTGTATTACGTGTTAATGCAGACTCATCAACCGTAGGGAACAGTACCGAAGTTAAATCGATATCAAACTCAGTCAATAAGGTCTGACTTAAGTGTGGTGCAAATGGTGCAAGTAAAGTCAGTAAAGTGGTAATCGCTTCACGTGCTACAGCAACATCGTTGTCATCTTTTGCTTCAAACTTATTGCTGGCATTGAGTAATTCCATCAAAGCTGCAATCGCGGTATTGAATGCATGACGACGTTCGATGTCATCACCCACTTTTTGAATCGTTTCATGGGTCTTACGACGCAGGTCTTGTGCTTCAGTGGAAAGTTTCGAAGCATCAATTGCTGTTGCATGGTTGCCTTTTTCAAGGAAACCTGCAACTAAACGCCATACACGTTTTAAGAAACGATTTGCACCTTCAACGCCCGCATCAGACCATTCTAAAGATTGATCTGGTGGTGCAGCAAACATCATAAATACACGTGCAGTATCCGCGCCGTACTGGTCAATAATCGCTTGTGGGTCGATACCGTTATTTTTCGATTTCGACATTTTCTCTTGACCACCAACCACAACGTCTTGACCGTCACCTGAATATTTAGCAGAAAGTACACGACCTTTCTCGTCTTTTTCTAACTCAATATCCGCAGGATTAAACCAAGTTTTTTTGCCACTTTCCGCTTCACGATAGAAGGTATCCGCTAAAACCATACCTTGAGTCAATAAGTTGGTAAATGGTTCATTGCCTTGTACCACACCCTCATCACGCATAAGTTTATGGAAGAAACGAGCATAAAGTAAATGTAGGATTGCATGCTCTACACCACCAATATATTGGTTTACAGGCAACCAAGATTTTGCAGCTTCAGGTTTAACTAAACCACCCGTGAAATCAGGAGAAGCATAACGTGCATAATACCAAGACGACTCTACAAAGGTATCCAAAGTATCGGTTTCACGACGTGCATCACCACCACAGCTTGGGCATTTTGTTTGATAGAATTCAGGCATTTTATTTAAAGGATTACCTGAACCATCTGGAACCACATCTGTTGGAAGAACAACCGGCAGTTGATCTTCTGGAACAGTGACTTGACCACACTTGTCACAGTTGATCATCGGAATTGGACAACCCCAGTAACGTTGACGAGAAACACCCCAGTCACGTAAACGGAATTGAACTTTAGCGCTGGCAAGACCTTGTGGTTCTAATTTGCTTAGGAATGCATCAAAAGCAGCTTGGAAGTCTAAACCGTCAAATTCAGACGAATTGACCAATTTACCTTCTTTAGAACCGTACCATTCCTGCCATTCAGACGCAGAGTATTCAGCATCATCTGAGCCTTTGGCATCAATGACTTGTTTGATTGGTAAGTTAAATTTATTGGCAAATTCAAAATCACGTTCATCATGTGCTGGAACGGCCATCACCGCGCCTGAACCATATGACATCAATACATAGTTTGCGATCCAAACAGGGATATCTTGACCCGTAACAGGGTGTTTAACAGATAAACCTGTTGCCATGCCTTTTTTCTCAGCAGTCGCAAGATCCGCTTCTGCAACAGAACCCATACGACATTCTTCAATAAAGGCAGCAAGTTCTGGCTTGCCTGCTTCTGATTGGATCGCAGCAGCTTTGAGTGCTAGAGGGTGTTCAGCTGCAACCGCAACATAAGTTACCCCCATCAAGGTATCGGCACGTGTGGTATAAACCGTTAAACCATCTGCATAAACTTCAGGATTTGCCGACGGGAAGGTAATGTCCATACCCGTTGAACGACCAATCCAATTGCGTTGCATGGTTAAAACTTGTTGTGGCCAACCGTCTTTTAAGGTATCTAAATCGTCTAATAATTCTTGTGCATAATCGGTAATACGGAAGTAATACATTGGAATATCACGTTTTTCTACCAATGCACCTGAACGCCAACCACGTCCATTTTCAACTTGTTCATTTGCAAGAACAGTTTGGTCTACAGGATCCCAGTTTACTGTAGACAGCTTGCGATAAATTAAGCCCTTTTTATAGAGCTGTACAAATAACCATTGTTCCCAGTGGTAATACTCTGGCGTACAGGTGGCAAATTCGCGATCCCAGTCGACAGATAGACCAAGTTTCTTCAATTGATCACGCATATATGCAATATTTTCAAAGGTCCACTTTGCTGGTGCAACTTGATGGGCAATCGCTGCATTTTCAGCAGGTAAGCCAAAAGCATCCCAACCCATTGGTTGTAGCACAGTTTCACCTTTGAGACGGTGAAAGCGGCTGATCACATCACCAATAGTATAATTACGCACATGACCCATATGCAGTTTGCCGCTTGGGTAAGGGAACATCGAGAGGATATAACGACGTGGACCTTCTACAGTGTCGGCAACTTTAAACGATTTGCGATCTTCCCAGTCTTTTTGGACTTGAGGCTCAATCGCATTTGCTTGATATTCAGGGTCAATATGAGTAGTCATAAATGTATTTGAGAATAATGGTTAAAAAACTGTGCACACAGCATAGCGCAAAATCCATCTAAAAGTGAATTTTGCGCGCTTTAAAATCTGAAAAACTTGTGATTTTACTTTTAATTTAATTATTGAGGCGTCGCAAGGCTAGAAGGTGTATTTTGCTCATTTTGTGGTGCGACATTGGGCTGTTGAGTATTCGGTGGATTAACCACTGGTGCTGGGGTTACAGGTTGAGTACCTTGAGGTTGCCCATTTTGTGGCTGATTTTGTGAGGTATTTGGCTGTGCTGTTGGTGCTGGGTTGGTAGGTCTCGAATCTCCATGATAGCCATAAGTGTTCACCTTACTTTGGCTGCGCGCATTCTTCGGTGGCGGTGTGGTGGTGTAATGGGTAGAGCCTTTGGTGTCTACCCATTTATAATACTGTTTTGCATGACTGGCGCTGACCCCAACCATAGAGAATAAGGCAAAAATTGTCGATACAAAAACCGTGTGTGCAAAGCGTTGACGTTGTTTCATTTTATAAAACCTTTGAGTCATTTTTTATTCAGATGAAAACGAAAAATCATTCTGCTATCTAATATACATCGGATTGTTTTCGCTTGATCTGGGTATTTTTGAAATCGTATTTATTTTATACAGAAAAATAAAATTTTAAATAATTCTTTTGCAATTTTATTGGCTTATAAGTCTTTGAAAATTTTATTTATAAGACAACCAAAAAAAAGGAATAGTTTTAAAAATAAACGCTTGGTAAATAAACAATAAAAAGCCTGATAGAAACCTTGACTTTGTTCGCTAAAACTACAAAAATGCTTGCTTTAGTTTCAGATGTTTTTTTCGATCACCCTTCGAGTAAAAATATCAAAGCAAGCAATAACATTTTCTCTAAGCCGAGAAAATGACTCTACCGAAGCATGTTTATCCCAACATATTTCAGTGATTCATACAGCTCAAACAGCTGCGTGACGATTTATTTTTTTATTGCTGCAAAAACTAGTAAATATGTGTGCTATAACAGAGCGCACAATCAATGAATGAAACACGGCCTGTGTCTCCCATAGCGCTGTGGAATAAAGATTAGGGTGAATACGTTGGAACTTTTATCTGGTGGTGAAATGCTCGTTCGTGCATTGGCGGACGAAGGCGTTGAACATGTTTTTGGATATCCAGGCGGCGCAGTATTACATATTTATGATGCGCTATTTAAACAAGATAAAATCAATCATTACCTCGTACGTCATGAGCAAGCTGCTGGTCATATGGCAGATGCTTACTCACGTGTGACGGGTAAAACAGGTGTAGTGCTGGTCACTTCTGGACCTGGCGCAACCAACACTGTAACACCAATCGCTACAGCCTATATGGACTCAATCCCAATGGTGATTTTGTCTGGACAGGTTGCCAGCCATCTTATTGGTGAAGATGCATTCCAAGAAACAGATATGGTCGGTATTTCTCGTCCGATCGTAAAACATAGTTTCCAAGTGCGTCATGCAAGTGAAATTCCTGCTGTTATTAAAAAAGCATTTTATATTGCTGCTTCAGGTCGTCCGGGTCCTGTTGTGGTTGATATTCCGAAGGATGTAACCAATCCTGTCGACAAATTTGCTTATGAATATCCTGAAAAAGTGAAGATGCGCTCTTATCAGCCACCTCACCGCGGTCATTCAGGTCAAATTCGTAAAGCCATTGATGAGCTGATTAATGCCAAGCGCCCTGTGATTTATACGGGTGGTGGTGTTGTTCAAGGCAATGCTTCTGCATTACTGACTGAATTGGCACATTTATTGAATTACCCAGTGACCAATACGCTGATGGGTTTGGGTGCGTTCCCAGGCGATGATGAGCAATTCTTGGGTATGTTGGGTATGCATGGTACATACGAAGCCAATATGAGTATGCATAATGCTGATGTTATCTTGGCGATCGGTGCGCGTTTTGATGACCGCGTAACCAATAATCCAGCGAAGTTCTGCACCAATGCGAAAGTGATTCATATTGATATCGACCCAGCGACGATTTCAAAAACCATTATGGCGCATATCCCAATCGTGGGTGCGGTAGAGCCAGTACTTCAAGAGATGTTGGTTCAATTGAAACAAATGAATGTTTCTAAGCCAAACCCTGAAGATATCTCTGCATGGTGGTCACAAATCAACGAATGGCGCAAAGTACATGGTTTGCGTTATGCGCCAGGTGAAAATGGTGTGATGAAACCACAACAAGTGGTTGAAGTATTAGACAAGGTAACCAATGGTGAAGCGATCATTACTTCTGACGTTGGTCAGCATCAAATGTTTGGTGCGATGTATTACAAATACAAACGTCCACGTCAATGGATCAACTCAGGTGGCTTAGGCACAATGGGTGTGGGTTTACCTTATGCCATGGCTGCGAAACTTGCATTCCCAGACCAACAAGTGGTGTGTATCACAGGTGAAGCATCGATTCAGATGTGTATCCAAGAGCTTTCTACATGTAAGCAATATGGCTTAAATGTGAAAATTCTGTGCTTGAACAACCGTGCTTTGGGGATGGTAAAACAATGGCAAGATATGAACTATGAAGGACGTCATTCAAGTTCTTATGTTGAGTCATTACCCGATTTTCCAAAATTGATGGAAGCTTACGGCCATGTAGGTATCCAGATTGACCATGCGGATGAGCTTGAATCTAAGCTTAAAGAAGCAATGGCGATTAACGATAAATGTGTATTCATTAACGTGATGGTTGATCGTACCGAGCATGTATATCCGATGCTTATTGCAGGTCAATCTATGCAAGATATGTGGTTGTCTAAAGGGGAGCGTACTGAATGAGACATATTATTTCTGTACTCGTTGAAAACGAAGCTGGTGCGCTTTCTCGTTTAGTGGGGTTGTTCTCTCAACGTGGTTATAACATTGAAACTTTAAATGTCGCACCAACTGAAGATCCAACCATGTCACGTTTGACATTAACCACTTATGGTGATGACCATAAAATTGAGCAAATCACCAAACAGCTGAATAAATTGGTCGAAGTGGTTAAAGTGGTTGATTTGTCAGAAGGCGCACACATTGAGCGTGAACTGATGCTGATTAAAGTCAAAGCATTGGGTTCTGCACGTGCTGAAATTAAGCGCACAGCGGATATCTTCCGTGCTCAAGTGGTTGATGTTACACCAACGACTTATACCATTCAGATTGCGGGTACAACTGAAAAAATTGATGGTTTTATTGATGCTCTTGCAGAAAACACAATTTTAGAAGTTGTTCGTTCTGGTGTATCTGGTATTGCTCGTGGTGAAAAGGTTCTTTCACTCTAGCTGCACTTCAACCAGTAATTAATTATTTGATTTTTTATTCCCTCATGTATAACCTCTCCTCGCAATAGGAGAGGGACTTAGACTAGAAGATTCAAAACAATAATCTTCAGGATAGGAAGAGGAAACACAGCATTTTAGCGGAGACAGCAATGCAAATTTTTTATGATAAAGACTGCGACTTATCTATCATCCAAGGTAAAAAAGTAGCGATCATTGGTTATGGTTCACAAGGTCATGCTCACGCGCAAAACCTTCAAGACTCAGGTGTAGACGTTACTGTTGGTTTACGTGCTGGTTCTACTTCTTGGAAAAAAGCTGAAAATGCAGGCCTTAAAGTTGCTGAAGTTCCAGCTGCTGTTGCTCAAGCTGATTTAGTGATGATCTTGACACCAGATGAGTTTCAATCACAGCTTTATCGTGACGTGATCGAACCAAACATCAAAGAAGGTGCGACTTTAGCATTTGCACATGGTTTCGCTGTACTTTATAACCAAGTTGTTCCACGTAAAGATTTAGACGTGATCATGGTTGCACCAAAAGCACCAGGTCATACTGTACGTTCAGAATTCCAACGTGGTTCAGGTGTACCTGATCTTATCGCGATTCATCAAGATGCTTCTGGTAATGCACGTAACGTTGCACTTTCTTATGCTTCAGGTGTAGGTGGTGGTCGTACAGGTATCATCGAAACTTCATTCCGTGAAGAAACTGAAACTGACTTATTTGGTGAGCAAGCAGTACTTTGTGGTGGTGCTGTTGAATTGGTTAAAATGGGTTATGAAACGCTTGTTGAAGCGGGTTATGCACCTGAAATGGCTTATTTCGAATGCTTGCACGAACTTAAATTAATCGTTGATTTAATGTTTGAAGGCGGTATTGCGGACATGAACTATTCAGTATCTAACAATGCTGAATACGGTGAATATGTGACTGGCGTTGAAGTGATCAACGAGCAATCACGTGAAGCGATGCGTAATGCACTTAAACGTATCCAATCAGGTGAATATGCGAAGATGTTCATCCAAGAGGGTGCATTGAACTATCCATCTATGACAGCTCGTCGCCGTCAAAACGCAGCTCACGGTATTGAAGTGACTGGCGGTAAATTACGCGCGATGATGCCTTGGATTCAAGCCAACAAAATCGTAGATAAAGAAAAGAACTAATTTTTAGTTTTTATCAAAGCCCACTCTTTTGAGTGGGTTTTTTTATGTTATATTTTAGCTAAAGTTAATAATAAAACAGAAAATAACATGACATTAAAAACATATTTAGTCAGCATTAGTATGCTTGGCTGTAGTGCTATATATCCCGTATATGCGCAGAATGCGAGCGTAGATGATTCTATGCAAAAATCTAGGCAGAATTATGATCAAGTTCAAAATACCCAAAATAAATTACTGGATGAAAAGATTGCGTACAAAGCTTTAGAAAAAGCCAAGCAGTCTTTAAATGCGGGGCATCCACAACAGGCCATTGCAGCATTACAGACAGCAATTCAGTATTTTGAAAAATACCAAAACAATAGCCAAGATACTCTCTATGCAGCCAATGGCACTGCTGAAACCTTGCTATATCTGATGCTTGATATGGGAAAGCAAAAAAATATTCGAGTTTTTTCAAGTTGTTGGGCGGACTTATACTTTCAAGCCGCTTATGCATTTATTGAAATGAATGATCTAAAGAATGCTCAAGTAAAGTTACAAAGTGCTTTAACACTATCACCTTTTAATAGTGAGTATTTAAAAGAGGCAGGGTTTATCCAGCAAGCACAAAAACAGTGGCAAGCCTCATTGGAAAGCTATAAAGCTGCTGAACAGCATCTGTATTTGCTTGAGCCTGAAGAAAAAAGATTGGCGATTCAACAGAGTGTAAGACGTAGTTTAGGGGTGAGTTTGATTGAATTAAATCAACTAGATGAAGCTACTCAATATTTTAATAAAGTTTTAAAGGTTGATCCCTCGGATGCAAAAGCGCGTAATGAATTAAAGTATATTGAGGAGTTAAAGAAAAAAGGTCATGTTGCCAAACAGCCAATTGGTCGCGTCTAAATCGCACTTTGTAAAACCATCTTTAGGGTAGCAATTTTTAACTAATAAAAATTTATTTTGTGATAAATTACACATTATTGATTTTGGTTAAACGTGGTATTCAAGTATGAAATCTAAACTTCTCATCGCAATGACGACTTTGTCTATTTCATGCTTTAGTTTTGCTGAAACGCAGTCCACTTCGAGCAACCCTGCGCTAAAATCGTTGAGTGGCGTACGCGTATCGATGCAACGTATGCTCAAGTCGAGTGAAGGTCGATACTTTATGAATCTTTATGCGGGGATTGCTCATCCGCATGGTGTGCTGACGGATTTAATGGATGGCACAACAACAGACTTTAAAGGGACACAAAAAGCAGATCAGTTGGATTTAAAGTCGATTACTGCTGAATCAGATCCTTCTGTAAATAGTAGTGATCAATTAACTGGCCTATTAAATGCAAATACAGGCGTGTTTAAAGCATCATTGTTAAAGAAACCAAATACAGCTTGGCAGTCGATACAGTTTGAGCCTGCTTTTAAAGTCAGCAATAAACCCGTTTTTATCTTTAAATTTTATGGTCAAGATGATGCCAATAGCCCTTATGGAAAAACCTTAAAACGTGTTGATGTGTTAAATAAAACCAACAATACAGTGGTACAGAGCTTGACAGGTTTTACTGGTTATCCAAACAGTATTGGCTATATGGATATCAATTTTGATGGTTATTATGATGTCATTGTGTCGGACTTGTCACAAGGTCGTACAGTCGATGATAAACGCTATATTTACTGGATGTACAATCCAAAAACACAACAATTTCAACGTTCTCCGCAACTTGAAAAAATTGTTGGTTTCCCAAGTTTACATGGTGAAAAACAACAAATTGATTTTGGTAATGGACAGCTTTATCAAGTTCAGAATGGTTTGTTAAATCGTATTTCTGATGAAAACTGATAATGGTCAAAAAACTGTCATTAAATAATCATTAAAATGTCAAAAACTTAGCCTAATCTATTCAAAAATGAAGAGATTAGGTATCGTATGAATAAACCGTACGCGAACACCTTGCAATTTAAACAACAAGATTTTCCCGATAACTTTAAATTTTATTTTAATCCAAACAAGAAAAAAATCGATACGAATAAAGACCATCTTATTCGTGACTTATCCCGACCTCGACTAAAAATTGCAATCGTGACTGAAACATGGCCACCAGAAATCAATGGTGTTGCTTTGTCTTTAATGCAACTGTGTAAAGGCTTGCAAAACCAAGGTCATAAAATATTACTGATTCGCCCTGCACAAAAGACCCAATGTCAAGACTTTAGCCCAAATAAAGAATGCTTGGTGACTGGGCAATCAATTCCGAAATATCCAGACATGAAGTTTGGCTGGCCCCAATTTCTAAAAGTCTCTCAAGCAATTTCGGCATTTTCACCTGATGTGGTACATATCGTGACTGAAGGGCCTTTAGGCTTTACTGCGCTGCATGCGGCAAAGACACGACGAATTCCGGTATCAAGTGGGTTTCATTCACAATTCCAAGAATTTAGCCGCTTTTTTGATTTAGCGTTCTTGGTCAAACCGATTCAAAGTTATTTGCGATGGTTCCATAACGCAACGCAACTGACTTGTGTGCCAAGCCGTGATACAGAACAGGCATTACGTGAGTTTGGTGTGACCTGTCCATTGGTTGTGGTCGGGCGAGGAATTGATACAGAACGCTTTTCATCACAACGCTACTCTGAACAGTTGAGACAACAGTGGGGTGCAGATGAAGACACCACAGTCTTGATCTATGTTGGGCGTTTGTCTTCTGAAAAAGAAGTCAATGTGGTGATTGATGCCTATTCTGAACTGCGACAACAAGCACAACGAAAAGTAAAGCTGGTGTTGGTAGGGCACGGTCCAGATCGTGGTCGTTTAGAAAAAATGCCGGGTGCTGAACATGTGATTTTTATGGGCAGTCTAACTGGTACGCAACTTGCTGAAGCCTATGCGAGTGCAAATGTTTTTGTTTTTGCAAGTCAGGTAGAAACCTTTGGGAATGTCGTTATCGAAGCGATGGCGAGTGGTTTACCGATTATTGCTTATGACTATGCCTGCGCTCAACTTCATGGCAGACATGCGCAGAATGGCTGGTTATGTCCAATTGGAGACATCAAGCAATTCACTCAACATGTATTAGATATGCCAGATAACAGCACACTCAAACGTTTCGGGCAACAAGCGATGCATGATGTGCAAAGCATCGGATGGCAACATCCCGTACAACAATTCGAAGAAGCACTATACCAGGTAACGCAGTATGCAAAACGACTGACCTAGTTCATCTCAAATAATGAGAGGAGAGTGGAAAATGAATTTTAAAAATACCAAAATAAAAATGCTCGATCTCGACCTTAGAGGTTGTTTATATCTCAATAATTTATCGCATACCCAAAGTATTGCGACGTTCTTTAAAACTGTGAGCCGTTTGGGAGATGGTCCTTTCTGGTGCGCAATGTTGGTTCTGATTTGGCTACAAAAGAGCTGGATCTATGGTCTGCAACTTCTCTATGTCGTTGTTATGGGGCTTTTAGGAACTGGAATTTATAAGTTCTTAAAACATAAAACAGTGAGACCACGACCTTATCAAGTTCATCAAGTCATTATTCTGGGTGAACGACCATTGGATCATTTTAGCTTTCCGTCAGGCCATACGTTACATGCGGTCATGGTCACTATTGTCTTTGGCTATATTCAACCAGTTATGTTGTTCATTATGATGCCTTTTACCATTCTTGTAGCGTTATCTCGGATGGTTTTGGGTCTGCATTATCCAAGCGATGTCATTGTTGGCGCACTGATTGGTGCAAGTGTCGCGAGTTTGATTGTGTTAAGCGCACCATATTTAGGAGTGATGTTATGATGGTTTACTTACTGCTGGTCTGTAATTTTATTTTTAAAGAATCTGATGATTTTGATCATCAAGGTTTTAACTTTGAATAATTGGCTCAATTCAATCCGTCTTGTAAATTAAACACTTGAATCCGTGGTGAATCTTGTAAATGTCTAGAATGATTTATTTCTGAATGAATTGAGATTTGATACAGTAGCAGAATTAAATTGAGCAAAGGAAGACCTGATATGGGCTTACGTTGGACAGATACAATTGATATCGCAATTGAACTCAGTGAAGCGCATCCAGATGTGGATCCACAATGGGTGCGTTTTACCGATATGCATGCATGGATTTGTGCATTGCCAGAATTTAGTGATGATCCAACCAAATCGACTGAAGGTCTGCTAGAAGCCATTCAAATGGCATGGATTGATGAAGCGAATTAATGGCTTGAGATGTTGTTGAATGAGCTAAACGTCACAGCGCATCGAAAAATCCAAATTTTTTACAGATTAAAAGCAGAAAATTGTTCATTATTCGGTATAATGCGCCCAAATTTTCGTGTCAATTTGACTAAAGGAGCCACTCATGGCTATTGAACGTACTTTATCTATCGTAAAACCAGATGCAGTTGCTAAAAACCACATTGGTGACATCTTTGCTCGTTTCGAAAAAGCTGGTCTTAAAATCGTTGCGACTAAAATGAAACACCTTTCTAAAGCAGAAGCTGAAGGTTTCTATGCTGAGCATAAAGAACGTGGTTTCTTTGGTGACCTTGTTGCATTCATGACTTCTGGTCCAGTTGTAGTATCTGTTCTTGAAGGTGAAAACGCAGTTCTTGCTCACCGTGAAATTCTTGGTGCTACAAACCCTAAAGAAGCTGCTCCTGGTACAATCCGTGCAGATTTCGCTGTAAGCATTGATGAAAATGCTGCGCATGGTTCTGACTCAGTTGCATCTGCTGACCGTGAAGTAAATTACTTCTTCGCTCAAACTGAAGTTTGCCCACGTACTCGTTAATTCGACGTATCTAGGGTCTCTTTTTCTACACGAATAAATCTCCGATTTATGAATTGATAACAGACCCGAAACCAGATAGGTGATATACTGCTTGTCTGGTTTTTTTATTTTTGTTGCTTTATTTGGCTAAATATTGGTCAATATGTTTTATTACTACGGCATGATTTAGGTAATCCCCATGAATTCTGAAGTTGTCGCTTCATCGTTAAATCTAGATGAACAGCAGCCTGCATCATCAAAATCTGTACAGGCTGATCGTATTCAGACTGCAAATGTGCAGAAAGTGAATTTACTTGGCATGTCACGTCCGCAATTGGAAAAATTCTTTGAAGAAATCGGCGAGAAAAAATTCCGTGCTGGGCAGGTAATGAAATGGATGCATCAATTTTTTATCACTGATTTTGCTGAAATGACCAATATTTCAGGAAAGTTGCGTGAAAAATTAGAAAGAATTTGTGAAATCAAAGCGCCAGAAGTGGTACATCGTAACTATTCGAAAGATGGAACCCGTAAATGGGTATTCCGTGTTGGTGATGGTGCGGGCTCTTTGGTTGAAACGGTATTGATTCCAGCAGAAGATAAAACAGGCTCACGTAAAACATTGTGTATTTCATCACAAGTAGGTTGTGCTTTAGATTGCTCATTCTGTTCAACAGGAAAGCAAGGTTTTCAGCGTGATTTAACCCCTGACGAGATCATTGGACAGTTATGGGTGGCCAACTATTCTTATATGGAAGAAGTGCCTGTTGCTGAACGTGAACGCTCGGTGACCAATGTGGTGATGATGGGAATGGGTGAGCCATTACTCAACTATGATGCTGTATTAAGCTCAATGAATATCATGTTAGATGATTTTGCTTACGGCATGTCTAAACGTCGTGTTACATTATCAACCTCAGGTGTTGTACCGAAAATTGACCAATTGGCACAAGATATAGATGTGGCTTTGGCGATTTCTTTACATGCGCCAAATGATGAATTACGTAATGAATTGGTGCCGATTAATAAAAAATATCCATTGGCACAATTGATTGCTGCATGTCAGCGTTATATTGCCAAAGATGGTAATGAAAGTTCTCGTAAACATGTCACTATTGAATATGTGATGTTGGAAGGAGTGAATGATCATCCTGAACATGCACAACAAATGATTAAGTTACTGAAAAACTTACCAAGTAAAATTAATTTAATTCCATTTAATCCATTTCCGCATGCGCCGTATGGCCGTTCAAGTCGAAATCGTATTATTTCTTTCCAAAAAACTTTGTCTGATGCAGGTTTTGTGTGTACGATTCGTCAGACACGTGGTGATGATATTGATGCAGCATGTGGGCAGTTGGTCGGGCAAGTGGCAGATCGTACCCGTCGTGCAGAGCAGTGGAAAAAGAAAGTTGCTGAACGTGGTGAGATTATTCGTTCATAAGCTTAAAGATTTGTAGACATACATTTATATCAACAAATAATCAGGGGCTGACTTTGAGAAAATCGATGTATCAAAAAGCAGTTGTAATATTGGCAATTGGTTTATCTGCATTGGTCGTACAGGGTTGTCAAACGACAAATTCAGACACAATAATAAAAAAAGATCCTGAAAAAGCCGTTAAAGTACGTACTCAGCTTGCTGCTGAATATATTCGTACAGGTGATTTAGATGCTGCAAAACGCGCACTAGACCAAGCTTTAGAAACTGATTCACGTGATTCTGCGGCAAATATGATGATGGGTGTCTTACTGCAACAAGAAGGCAGTAAGATCAGTATGGAAAAAGCAGACGGCTATTTTAAGCGTGCGATTTCCAGTGACTCAAAAAATGCACAAGCTCGTAATAATTATGGAACATATTTATTTGTTACTGAGCGCTATAATGACGCGATTGAACAATTGAGTATAGCTGGTGCTGCGCTTGGCTATGATCAGCGTTACAAGGCTTTAGAAAATTTAGGTCGGGTTTACTTAAAAGTGGGTGATGTGGCAAATGCTGAAAAAGCATTCAAACAAGCTTTACAAGTCAATCGCGATTCGATTATTTCTCTGGTAGAGTTATCAGAAATTTTCTATTTGCAACAAAAAAGTGCGCAAGCAAGTCAACTCTATGAGCAATATGTTCGTTTAGTAGGTCAGGACAAACAGGGTGCGAGAGCGCTTTGGATTGGTTTACGTATTGCACGTGCCAATAATGATCAGATGGGAATGCAAGTGTTGGTCAACCAACTGCGTGCATTGTTCCCGGACAGTAAAGAATATCAACGTTATCTGCAATTACAGTACAGTACTGAGGCCGTATGGAAGTAAATCCTAATTCACAGCAACCTACAGGTTCAAACGTAGCATCTAATGGCTTAGGAAATGTTCAACGTCCAGGTGAGTATTTGCGTCAAATTCGAGTCTCCAAAAACCTAGACATTCAAGATGTTGCAAACGAACTAAAAATGCCTGTAAAAACCTTACAAGCATTGGAACAAGATGAATATAAGTCTTTGCCAGAAGCAACCTTTATTAAAGGTTATTATCGTTCATATGCCAAGTTTCTAGGTGTTGATGCAACGGTAATCATTCAACGCTTTGATGAAATTTATCAAAATGATACTGGGCTTTTGCCAAACCATGCATTGAACAACTCCCCAATCAAGATTATGGGGAAATTGCCTGGATCAAACAGTGATCGTAATAAAAAATGGTTAAAGCGAATTTTAATTGCCATTGTTGCGCTTGCGGTGATTTGGGCTGTGATTGCTGGAATTCAAAAAATGACATCGGGTAAAAGCGCTGATGTTGATGCCAAACCACAAGCCTCAGAAGTAGAAGTGTTGAATTTAAACAATGCAACTGCGACTTCAGGTGATCAAATGGTATTGAATTTCAGTCATCCAACTTCTGTACATATTGTAGATAGTACAGGAAAAGTTTTGGCGACTGGTCGCCAGTCGGCTGCTTTAACCGTTAATGGCCAATCACCATTCCAAATTCGTCTCGATGATGCAACTGCTGTGTCATTAAGCCTTAATAATGAACAGATTTCATTGTCTCCATATACAGTGAACGGAAAAGCAGAATTCCGTTTGTCACGTTAATGGGCAAGAGTAGATAAGATCATGATTGAGAATCCAATCAAGCGCCGTCCTACACGTAAAATACGTGTAGGTTCAGTGTATGTCGGTGGTGATGCACCGATCAGTATTCAAAGTATGACCAATACTGAAACCTGTGATGTCGATGCAACAGTTGCGCAGATTCAACGCTGTGCAGATGTTGGTGCGGACATTATGCGGGTATCGGTACCGACTATGGAAGCTGCTGAAGCTTTTGGTGAAATTCGTAAACGTGTCACGGTACCATTGGTTGCAGATATTCATTTCGATTATAAAATCGCATTGAAAGTTGCAGACATGGGTGCAGACTGTTTGCGGATCAACCCTGGGAATATTGGTTCTGAAGCCAAGATTCGTGAAGTGGTTGCTGCTGCACGTCATCACGATATTTCTATGCGTATTGGTGTCAATGCTGGATCTTTAGAAAAAGATATCCAAAAGAAATATGGTGAGCCGACAGGTCAGGCATTACTTGAATCTGCAATGCGTCATATCGACATATTGGATCGTTTAAACTTCCATGAGTTTAAAATTTCAGTAAAAGCATCAAATGTATTTTTAACAATGGATGCTTATCGTTTATTATCTGCACAAATTGATAATCCATTACATTTAGGTGTAACCGAAGCTGGGATCTATCGTACGGGTTCAGTGAAATCTGCGATTGCTTTAGGTGGTTTGCTGTTGGATGGCATTGGTGACACCATGCGTATTTCATTGGCGGCTGAGCCTGAAGAAGAAGTAAAAATTGGTTTTGATATTTTAAAATCCCTGAGCCTTCGTTCAAATGGGATTAACTTTATTGCTTGTCCAAGCTGTTCACGTCAGGAATTTAACGTGATCAAAGTGATGCAGGCTTTAGAGGAGCGTTTAGAAGATATTCGTACACCAATGGATGTATCTGTCATTGGTTGTAAAGTCAACGGTCCGGGTGAAGCAAAAGAAGCTGATATTGGTATAGTCGGTGCAAGTCCGCGCTCACTCGTGTATCGTAATGGCGAAAAGAGTCACTTAATAGATACAAATCAGTTGGTTGATGAAATCGAAAGCATGGTTCGTCAACGTGTTCAAGAGCTTGAAAAAGCTAAAGCTAAAGAGATTATTCGTAGTTCATCATGAGTTCAATTGTCGCAATTAAAGGTTTTAATGACTTTCTCCCATCGCAAACACCTGCGTGGAGACGTCTTGAGCAGCATTTAGCATCGCTTATGGATGCATACGGTTATCAGCAAATCCGTTTGCCGGTGGTTGAACATACCAATCTGTTTAAGCGTTCAATTGGTGATGCAACTGATATCGTTGAAAAAGAAATGTACACTTTCTTCGATAAGGGTAATCCACCTGAATCTTTAACTTTGCGTCCAGAAGGCACAGCGGGTTGTGTACGTGCAATGTTGGAACATAACTTACTCCGTGGTGCAAATCCACGTGTTTGGTATGTTGGACCAATGTTCCGCTATGAAAAACCACAAAAAGGTCGTTATCGCCAGTTTCACCAATTTGGTGTAGAAACTTTTGGTGTATCGACACCTGATCAAGATGCTGAACTGATTCTCATGACTGCGCGTTTATGGAAACGCATGGGTGTTGCAGATAAAGTTCAACTTGAACTAAATACCTTGGGCGAGTCTGATGAACGTGCAGAGTATCGTGCTGCATTGGTTGAATTTCTTACAGCGCATCACGCTGATTTGGATGAAGATTCGCAACGTCGTTTAACCACCAATCCATTGCGAATTTTAGATTCGAAAGATGCACGAACTCAGCAAATTCTTGAAAATGCACCTAAATTGCATGATTTCTTAAAAGAAGACAGTTTGAATCATTTTGCTCAATTGCAACAGTATTTAACTGATGCGGGTATTGAGTTTGTCATCAATCAAAAACTAGTCCGTGGTTTAGACTATTACAACAAAACTGTTTTTGAATGGACAACGACACATTTAGGTTCTCAAGGAACGGTGTGTGCGGGTGGTCGTTATGATGGTTTGGTTGGACAGCTGAAAGGTAAGCCTGATCAATCTGTACCAGCAGTTGGTTTTGCCATGGGTATGGAACGTTTATTATTGCTTCTTGAACAAGTTGAAGACAATACACCTGTGCGTGAATGTGAGTTATTCTTGCTGTCAGATCCTGCAACACAAGGTCAGGCTTTGGTATTGGCTGAACAAATTCGTGATCAACTTGAAGCTGTAAATAGTACAATTCGCTTGAAAACAGGTTCACAGGGTTCAATGAAGAGTCAAATGAAGAAGGCAGATCAATCGGGTGCCATCTATGCTTTGATCTTTGGTGAGCGTGAGGCTGTAGCGCAGCAAGTTTTAGTCAAAGAACTTGCGACAGCAGAACAATATGAAATTAAGGCCACTGAAATTGTGCCTTTTTTCATTGAAAAATTTTCGTCAAAATAAGCCGATAATCATAAGGAAAAGGGGAGTCAAATGAGTGCAATGACTGATGATGAGCAACTGGATAGTGTGAAGTCATTTTTTAAGAAATATGGCTCGGCTATGGTGACAGGTGTCCTCATTGCATTGATTGCCTTTTTCGGTTGGGAATATTGGCAAAAGAAAACTTTGGCTGAAAATCAAAATGAAACAGCCAAAGTTCAGCAATTGATGGATGAGGCGCGAGCAGCCAATGGTGATGCTAAAGTCACTGCTGCCCTAGTCGCGTCAGCAGATAAAATTGTCAAAGACAATCCAGATTCTGTTCATGCAATTCAAGCACAAATTGTCATGGCAAAAGTTGCCTATGATAAAAATGACTATGCATTGGCTGAGCGTGAACTGAAAAAAGTTGAAAATTCTAAAATTAAAGATGCTGGTTTGTTACAAGTTGTAAAAATCAAACTTGCCGATGCGCAATTGGCGCAAAAGAAGTTTGATGAAGCCTTGAAAACCTTGTCAGCTGTGAATGATCCTGCTTTTCAGGCAAGTGCTGATGAGTTGAAAGGTGATATTTATGTGGCAAAAAATGACACTGAAAATGCAAAAAAATCGTATCAAGCAGCATGGAATGCGGTCGTTGAGCGTAAACAAGAACGTCAAATTTTACAAATTAAACTCGAAAGTGTTGGCGTATTAGTAGAAGATCCTGATCTTGAACGCCCAATCTTAGCAACACAAGTGGATGAGTCTTAATGGATAGAAATTTTAAAATACCTTTTGCTTTAGCAATCTTATCAATCGCTTTAATCGGCTGTTCAAGTAATAAGACGAAAGAAGTGAAGATTAAGCCAAATCCACTGCCTAAAGTTGCACAAGCTTCAAGCTTGGTTCAAGTATTTTCGACCAGTGTTTCTTCGACCAGCAGTGAAGATGCATTACGTCTACGTTTAGATACAGACAATGGTGTTGTGTTTGCTTTAGATCCAAAAGGCGAAGTGGCTGCCTATAAAGGCAAACAGCGCTTATGGAATGCTAAAGTTACCAAAGACGGCTTAAGCTCTGGTGTTGAAGCAGCAGATGGTGTGGTGATTGTTGGTAATCAAAAAGGCCATGTTTTTGCATTAGACCAAGCAACGGGTGCGACCAAATGGTCTGCGCAATTGTCGGGTGCAATTATCAGTTCTGCTTTGATTCAATCTGGTCGCGTGATTGTGGTTGCAAATGACGGTACGGTTTATGCCTTAGATGTTGCGACAGGTCAGCAAGCGTGGACTTATAAGTTACCAAGCGCTTCATTTAGCTTAAGAGGCCAAGCAACTCCAGTTAGTTTAGATCCACGTACAGTGCTTATTGGCACTTCTACTGGCTATATTTTTGCAATAGATAGCCTTGCAGGTGTACCACGTTTGCAACGTCGTGTTGCGGTATCTGAAGGTCGTTCTGATATTCAGCGCTTGATTGATGTGGACAGTGAGCCTGTCGTTTCAGGACAATATGTGGTTACGACGAGTTTCCAAGGGCAAGTTACTGTTCTAGATTTGGCTTCACAACGCGTTTTGTGGAGTGAAAATTCAAGCAGTATCAACCGTCCAGAAGTGATGGATGGTAAAGTCATCGTATCGCAAACTGATGGTCAAATTATTGCGTATGACTTGATTACAGGTCAGCAGCTTTGGAAAAATGAGCAACTGCTCAATCGTAACTTAAGCAACCCGGTATTGCTCGGTTCAAATCTTGTTGTGGGTGATTTAGATGGTTATTTACATCAAATTGATCCAAATACAGGAACAACGTTAGGTCGTGCTAAAACCAGTGGTGAAGTACGTACGTTGAGAGTGATTGATAATCAAGTTTATGTTTCGACACGCAAAGGTGCAATGAGTATCTGGCAAAGTCGTTAACAGTTAATCAACAGACACGATTAGGATTCTCTATTTTTTTAGTCTTGTGTTAAAATAGAGCAATCCGTATGAATTTCATACACGGGGTGATTGAAAATCAATACCCCGTGTTTTTATTTTAGGTTTTTCCTATTCTCCTTCCTATACATTTCTGATGTTCAGACCAGTCATACTGGCTGATCTTGAATAAAGGTTATTTTATGAAACCCGTAATTGCGCTCATTGGTCGTCCAAACGTCGGCAAATCAACGTTATTCAACCAGATTACCAAGAGCCGTGATGCACTCGTTGCTGATTTTGCTGGTCTTACCCGAGATCGTAAATATGGTGATGCAACTTATGAAAATAAATCGTTCATTGTCGTTGATACTGGGGGTATCGGTGAAAATGAAGGTGGTATTGACTCATATATGGCAGAGCAATCAAAAACTGCGATTAATGAAGCCGATATCATTGTTTTTGTTGTCGATGCACGCGCTGGTCTATTGGCTTCTGATGAGCAGATTGCCCGTGAGTTGCGTACACTTGGTAAAAAGGTTTACTTGGTTGCCAACAAAGTCGATGGTGTACATGCTGAAGCTGCATTAGTTGAATTTTATAAACTTGGTATGGGTGAACCCTTACAAGTTGCGGCAAGTCATGGTCGTGGTGTTCAACAAATGCTTGAGGATATCTTGGTGGATGTCCCTGAAGATGAAAACCCAGAAGAACACGATAAGGCAACAGGTTTACGCTTAGCAATTATTGGTCGTCCAAATGTCGGTAAATCTACTTTGGTTAACCGTTTGTTAGGTGAAGATCGCGTTGTTGCATTTGACCAACCAGGTACAACCCGTGACTCGATTTATATTCCGTTTGAGCGTGATGGTCGTCAATATACTTTGATCGACACTGCGGGTGTACGTCGTAAAGGTAAAGTTGATGAAATGATTGAGAAATTCTCAATCGTTAAAACGCTACAAGCGATTAAAGATGCACATGTCATCGTGGTGGTTTTAGATGCACGTGAAGGTGTGGTTGAACAAGATCTACATTTGATCGGTTATGCACTCGAAGCTGGTCGTGCCATGGTGATCGCCATTAACAAATGGGACAACATGACTGAGTATGATCGCAAACAATGTAAATTGGATGTTGATCGTCGTTTTGACTTCATTCCTTGGGCAAAAGTGCATTTGATTTCTGCTTTGCATGGAACAGGTGTCGGTGAGATGTATCCAACTATTCACCGTGCTTATGATTCATCACACTTGAAAGTTTCACCTGCAAAATTAACTCAGATTTTGAATGATGCAACTGAAGCACATCAACCGCCAATGATCAGTGGTAAACGTATTAAAATGCGTTATGCTCACATGGGTGGACAAAACCCACCAACGATCGTGATTCATGGTAATAAGGTGGATAAGACACCTGCGGACTACCGTCGTTATTTGGAAAATGTCTTCCGTAAAGTATATAACCTTGAAGGTACACCGGTTCGCGTTGACTTTAAAACTGCTGAAAATCCATTTGAAGGCCGTAAATCTCAAATTGATGAGCGTGTTGCAGCACGTCGTCGTCGTTATGTACAGAAATTTAAAAAGGCTGAAAAGAAATTTAGAAGCTAAATTTAGCGTTGAACACATCAAAACCCAAAGTGATCTTTGGGTTTTTTTGATTTAAGATAATGAAAAATGTTTGGGAATGGATTGTGAATCGTATTATTCAATTGGATGTTAATTCTATTCAAAATATTCTTCCGAGTTACCATTCGAGCGATCGAAAGGGACAGATCCAAGAACTGAAACAGGCGATCTATCAATACAGAAACCAATTGTTGTCTGATATTTTTTCAGTTGAAATTAGTAACCACTCTTTTGAAAAAACAGATTTTGGTAAACCCTATTTAATTGATTATCCAAAGTTTCACGTGAATCATTCACATAGCCAGTACCATTATGCTTTGGCAAGTAGTCAACAGATCCAAGATTTGGGTGTGGATGTTGAGGACTTAGATCGAAAGGTGCGCTTTGAGGCTTTAGCTAAACATGCTTTTCATCCTCAAGAATATCAAGCTTGGCAAGCGTTAGACTTTGATCCTACTTTTTGGTTTAAGGTGTGGACCACAAAAGAGGCGATTTTAAAAGCATCAGGTTTAGGGATTCGTTTGAGTCTAAATGAGCTAAATACTGGAGTGCATGTGATGAATGATGGTGGGATCTCTACGCATCCGTTATTGGGCAGCTTTGCCTATCAAAATCTCCAGCTGAGCCGAGTCATGCTGACGGTGGCATGGCGTTCTGAATTATCCTGTAAGGGCTTTGCATTTCCACAGATTCAAATTATTCAACATGGTTGATTAAAAACGGTATAGATGTTTTCATTCTGCATAACACATAAATTGCAACAACGTTATTCCATATTAGAGTGTGGCATCTATACGTCTAAGTACTGAAATTTTCAACCTTAAGCCACATATATTGCAAATCGGCATTGTTTAATAAAACCAGTTAAATGTAAGCTGCTTATCTTTAAATAAAAATAAATAGTACTCGATCACGAACAAACAATCTTGCTCGTCGTGTGTACTTTGTAAGCTATATTTTTTACATAAAAATTAGTTTATTTCTCCATGAAATTCTCTATACTTGATAAATTAAATGATAATTAAGTAGCGAAAATACTAATTATTGTGAATTTAAAGCGATGAAAAAGCGATAGGTTAGGATTAATTATATAGTGCGATTTAAATACTTCATCAGCTTAATTTGCATCATATTTTTTTATCCAAATTTTAGTTTTGCTTCAAGTTTAGAAAGTGACCTTGCTGCTTTTAATCTCATTACCAACTACGAGCTTTTATTCTTTGGTGGAATATTTGTCATTCTGATGCAAGCTGGTTTTGCTGTAGTTGAAGGCGGATATGAAAATACCTATAAGTCAATTTCCGCATTATTGGTCAATTATGTTTCAGCAGTTTTAGGAACGCTTATTTTTGGTTTCTTCTGCGCAAAAATTCTCCTTGCAGGCGATGCCAGCTCCGAAAAATATATGAATGGCATGCTGCATGGTTGGCATTGGAATTTATTATTTTTTTATACCCTAATGGCCACCACAATCACCACTGTGGTTGGGCGAGTGATTCCAAGTAAAGTTCCCTTATTCGTCAACTGGATAACCGGTTTAATGATCGCAGGTGTGATCTTTCCTTTCTTTAGTAGCTGGACTTGGGGAAATATCTTATTCGGTAAGGGCTGGTTAAAAGAGTTAGGATTTATTGATTTCGCGGGTTCAACAGTGGTGCATTCCACCGCAGCATGGATTGTTTTGGCGGGCTACTTAACTTTAAAACCTCAAGACCGACAAGAAATCTTAAAAAAAGACTTAATCTTTGAAGATTATAAAATCTTATCTTTGGCATTGGCTGGCTTTATTCTTTGGCTGGCATGGTCAGGTCTAAATGTAGTTTATATCTCAGCACTCTATGCGGATATAGGGGTGATTGTCGTCAATGCCTTTGCTGCACTCTTTGGGGCAATGATTGCACCCTTGATTTTTTCCTTGGTACTCAACAATAAAATTATTTCATGGGTTGAAATGATTAAAGGTGCTTTGGGTGGCTTGGTGGCGATCACGGCAAGTTGTGGTTTAGTGAATTTGTCATCGGCATTGATTATTGGCTTGGTTTCTGGATTATTCACAATCTATTTACCCCGTTTATTGACCTATTGGATTGATTCTAAGCATATTCGTGAAGTTGTTGTGGTACATGGTATTTGTGGAGCATGGGGCACACTGGCTGTTTCTTTGACAGATAACCCCGTAATTAATTTAGCCAACAAAGCCAGTGTTATCGATCAAAGTATTGGGATTGCGGTAAATTTTGTGTGGAGTTTTGGCGTTGCATTCTTAGTATTTAAACTGATTTGTAAACTGCGTAATGCATACTCAATTAAGTCGTTAAAAAATTGAGTACTTAAAAGCTTTGAAAAAAGCCAAGCACTAAAAAAAGCGACATAAAGTCGCTTTTTTCATATTTAAGTTCTGTATTAAACGTTAGGCAACACTTTCAGGTGTCGCACGCCATAAACTTTCCAGATCATAAAATTTACGTGCTGTTGGTAGCATCACATGTACGACTACAAATCCTAAATCGATAAGGATCCATTCAGCGTCTCGTTCACCTTCAACACCAATTGGGCGAAAGCCTGCTTTACGTGCTTCTTCAGCAACATTGTCAGCAAGTGCTTTAACATGGCGTGTTGATGTCCCGCTCGCGATGACAATTGCATCTGAAACGTTGCTAATAGCGCTGACATCAAGTTGAATAATATCTTTGGCTTTTACATCAAGTAGAGCTTCTTGTACGACTTTTAAACAAGTCTGTACGTCTTGATTTTGAGTGTTCATTGCAAGTTCGTGAGAATTAGAAGCGCTGGGCGATGGTTCTAAATTCATATAAGGTATATTTTCCAGAAAATATCTCATCTTCTAATATAGCGCTTTTGTCTAAAAAATACAAATTATACAATGCAACCGTTTGCCTAAGTACACACCCATTTAATAACTATGGTTGTTGGAAAAATATTTTTCTTTCCATGCAAATGACTGATTTGAATGCGATTGTGGTTTGTATTCTGCTGCAATAAAGCCCGTATAGACGCTTTGTTTTAACCATGAAAAAATTGCAGAATAATCAATTTGTGCGGTATCTGGTTCATGACGCCCAGGGCAGTCTGCAAATTGGATATGCCCAATCCAATCAATATTTTCTTGTAAGGCTGCCAGTACATCTTCGCCCATCATCGCCATGTGGTAACAGTCAAATTGCATTTTTAATGCAGGATGCTGTACTGCTTCTAACATTTCTTGGCCTTGTGCAATATTTTGAACCAAGAAACGTGGCATGTCTGTACCATTGATCATTTCAAATACAGGCTGAATATCACGATTAGAGAGCAGATGACAAGCCAGTTTTAAATTGTTTGCCAAGGTGTTTAAACAGGGGAGTAAATCGGCATCTTGTGGTTGTTTACCTGCCAAAATATTGACGTTTGGAACATTGAGCGCTTCTGCATATTCAATTGCAAGTTCTAAGGCTTGATGAAATGCCAGTTCTTGACCAGGCACACCAGCAAGTCCGTTTCCACCTTGCATCAAGTCACCGGTGGGAACGTTGATGAGACAAAGGCTGAGGTCATATTGTTCAAGTTGCGCTTGAATCTCTTCAATGCTTAATTCATACGGAAATTGAATTTCTACATTGTGGAAGCCATGAAGATGTGCCAAAGCAAAGCGTTCAATGAGCGGCACTTCAGTAAAAATCAAAGATAGGTTTACTGCGAGTTTAGTCATAAGAACGCTCCTTGCTATATTTGGACTCTCATCTTCAATGTAGTAGGCAATAGATTATTTTTCAACTTATTTATGTGTAGTTCCGTGTATTTTAACCCGATTTATTTTCCACTTGATGAATGACTGTGGCTAAATCCGACTCAGCAAATCCGTTGTTTTGATGGCTTTGTAATTGCCCAAGTGCACGTTGAGCCACAGGGATTTCTAAATCAAATTGTTGTGCAAGTTGAATAGCATTATTTAAGTCTTTAGAAAGCGTTTGTACTTTCCATTGTACTGGCTCAAAAGTATGTGTTGCCATGCGTGGGGCTAAAATTTGGAAAGGTTTTGAGTCGGCAAAACCACCAGCCAAAGCCGGCGCCAATAGGGTTGTATCTACACCTGATTTACTGGCAAGCGCAACAGCTTCCGCGATCAAGGTGCTATTGGCAGCAACGATAAGTTGGTTACAGATTTTAGTGGCTTGTCCAGTACCTGTTTCACCCATACGTGTGACACGCTGTGACAGGATATTGTAAACGAGGCTTAGTGCTTGGATCACCTCAGCATTGCCCCCAGCAAAAATAACCAGCGTGCCATTTTCAGCGCCTGCTGTTCCACCTGAAACAGGTGAGTCAATCCAAATCACCTGTTTTGTTGTGGCGCTTGCAGCCAGCTGCTTGGTTTTATCCACAGATAAACTGGAGAAATCCACAATCACTTGCTTGGCTTGTAAATAGGGTTCAATGTGCTCATAGACCAGCTGTACAGCTTTATCATCAGCAAGGCAGCTGAGAATAATCGGATATTCTGCAATATTCTCAAGCTGTAATGGGTGAGCGCCTAGATCAATAAGGGCGTCACAAGCAGATGCGGTTCTGTTCCAGACAGCGACATGCAACCCTGCTTGGATTAATCGGGTTGCCATGCGGCTACCCATTAATCCCATCCCTAAAAATGCAATTTTACTGTTACGATCAAAATTCATTTTATAACTCAAAAAGCTTTCAATAATAATTTTGGATTATTTATATTGGCGCGGTAAAAATTTTAATTCAGGATTTTTATCCTTTTTACGTGCAATTTGACTATTTTTACCCAAGAGTAATTTTAACTGCCAAATCTTCTCTAAACGTAAAGATTTCTGAGGTTGATGTTCCATCGCATCTAAAACACGTTTAGCAGCCATCAGCGCATCTGGCGAGCGTTGCAGCATCTCTTCTGCAATGGCTTGAGCTTTTGCCAACGGTGAGTCGTCTACATGCGTCACTAAACCAATGTCTTTGGCATAATTTCCATCAAAAATACGTGCAGTGAGGGTAAGTTCTTTGGCTAAATCAATACCAATCACGCCCTTGATTGAACGGGTTAAGCCCATGTCAGGCACAAGCCCCCAACGGCTTTCCATGATTGACATTTTAGTCTCTGGGTGTGCAATACGGATATCTGCAGCCAATGCAAGTTGCATCCCAGCACCAAAACAGAAGCCTTCAATTGCTGCAATGACAGGGACAGGTAGTTCTTGCCAGATTAAAAATGCTTTTTGGAATAGGCTTTGACCGGGTTTAATCAGTTCCCAAGCAGCAAAAGCTGTATTTTTAGGGCTATTTAAGTCAGCAAGGTCAATACCTGCACTAAATACATTGGCTTCACCCGTCAGAATCACCACACGAATACTGCGGTCTTTTTTAATCTGTTGTGCGGCGCTTACCAATTCACGGAGTAAAGCAAAACTCATAGCATTGCGTTTATCTGGACGATTTAATGAAACTATTGCGATACCATTGTTTTTTTCTATATGTAGTAGTGCCATGATCTTGACTCATTTTTTCCTTGGTCATCAGCATAGCATGTGAATTGAATAGTTACATGACAGTAGAGTCACCGAAACTGTGTTGATGTGCCAATTAGGTGGTAAAGCCAAAACAGGATTGCAATAGTGACCTGTATCATTTTATTGGATCTTTAATAAGATGATTGCAATAAAAAGATTGTTTTAATTCATGCTGTTTTAAAGAAACAATAAAAACCATACACAGGATAAACCCAGAGTCAATTTGGGTTTTATCCTGAGGATTTAAAAAACAGCTTAAAACACGATAAGAAAAGCATTTATAGCGCTGAATCGGGTAGAACTGCGCTGTATTTATGAAACGGGTAAAATCTGTTGTGCCGCAGTTTCAACTTCATGAATCGCCAATTGAAGCTCATCAAAGCGTTTCATCACGTCTTGGATAAAGGCTTCATCTGCTTTGCGACGCTCTTTACGTAGCATGGAAATGAATTGTTCAAAATCACCTGTAATACGTTGTAATTTGGGTGTACCGACATAACGGGTAGCACCATATAAGCGATGTAAGACATGTTCTAATTGTGGGAAGTCCTCAAGCTCAATAAGTTGTTCAATTTCAGCCAGTTCCGTTGGGAAGCTGTCGACGAGCATTTTTAACAAATCTTGTGCGAGATCTTCTTTATTGGCTGCTAAAGCAAGGCTTTGTTTCCAATCTAGAATATAAGCATCCAGCGCTTCGATATATACTGTGTTTTCTATAGGTTGCTGATGTTGAATAAATTTATCGCTTGTCCAATTGGTGAGAATTTGAATAATTTGTTCAATCTGGATCGGCTTGGTTACATAGTCATCCATACCCACTTTGAGTAGTTTTTGCTTCTCATCAGCCAATGCATGAGCTGTTAACGCAATAATCGGCATCCGCATACCATCTAAGGTAGATTCTAAAGAGCGAATCGCCCGTGTGGTATCTATCCCAGACATGACTGGCATTTGGATATCCATAAAGATAAGATCAAATGGTTTTGCACCTTGTTCAACCCCTTGCTGAATAATGGTTAAGGCTTCTTGACCACTGAGTGCCTTGGTGGTTTTTACATTGAGCTCACCTAATAGCGCTTCTAGTACGATCAAATTCGGTAAATGATCATCTACTGCTAAAACGTGTAAATCTTGCCCTTTAAAGTCTTTATGATGTTCTTGTTCAAAAACAGGCTGATTACTTAATAGTTGAATCACTGAACTACGGCTCAGTGGTTGATACAGTGGACGCGCTTTATATTCAGTCAACATATTTGGATCAAGTGACATTTGATAACCATATACCGCCAAATGACCTTGATAACGACCACGAATTTCTTTAAGTAAGGCTTCGGTATCTCCACTGTGATCAACGATCAACCATGTGTTTTCAGTATTTTTTTCTAAACTATTTAGTCGGCTAAACAGATCTAAAATCGATTGTGCTTCGGTATGCTGAACTTGATAGTCTTCTAAGTAATGACGTAATACGTTGGCGGTTGCAGGGTGTGCCAAGAAAGACACCACATTTAAGTTTTTAAATGATGGATGAACAATTTCTTCATCTTCATTTACTGTTAACATGGCGGTAAACCAGAAGGTTGAACCTTTTTCTGTTGGTGCGCGTTCTTGGTTATCTTCAAAGCCAATTTGACCATGCATCAAATGTACAAGTTGCTTGGAAATAGCTAAACCGAGTCCTGTACCACCAAATTGGCGAGTGACAGAAGCATCACCTTGAGAGAATGATTCAAATAGTCGTTTACGATCGGTGCCACTTAAACCAATACCACTGTCTTGTACACTAAAGTGCAGCAAACATTGCCCGATATCATCATGTTCCATACGCGCACGAACAATAATTTCACCATCAGGGGTGAATTTAATCGCATTGGAAATAAGATTGGTCAGCACCTGTTTAAAGCGTAAGGCATCACCAATGACATGTTTAGGCACATTGTCTGCAAAATAGAATGCCATCTCGATATGTTTTTGCGCTGCCAATGGCGAGAGCATATCCATCACATCGAAAATTGCTTCTTCAAGATCAAAAGGTGCGGTTTCGAGTTCTAATTTACCTGCATCAATTTTCGAGAAATCGAGTACATCATTAATCAATGCCAATAAATGTGCAGAAGACTTACGGATGGTCTGTAAATATAAACTTTGATCATTGCTTAAATTGTCTTGGCGCAACATCAAATGAATAAAGCCATCAATACTATTTAATGGGGTACGTAATTCATGACTGATATTGGCAAGGAAGACCGACTTCGCCTGATTGGATGAAATCGCCTGATCACGGGCTTGTTTATAGGTAATGTTTTGGACTTCTAAGGTGTCTAATGTACGACGTAAATCATCTTCCGTTTGTTCAGTATGTTCTTTTAGTTCAAGGAAACTGAAATGTAGCCGTTTCACTACATTGGCAATATCACGCTGTAATAAGCGAAGTTCCCCAGTACTGTTGATCACCATATGTTGATCAAGCGTATCTGCATTTAAGCGTTGCAATTGCATCCGAATTTCGTACATCGGCGCAATCCAGCGTCTTGAATAGAAGTTTAGACACAATAGAAGCAACAGTAGCGTCAATAAGGCAGTCGTAATCAATACGATCATGACACGATAATGTGAAATTTCTAAAGGTTGATTATCAAGTTCAATCACCAACCACATATTTTCAGCAGATTTGGTGGGGTTTAGTTTAATCCCATAAATATTGTTGTACTTATTTTGAATTGGTCCAAAGAAAGTGCCTGATTTTGGAATTTTTGGCCAAGCACGTTGATTTTGGTAGCCTACACTTAAATGATTGACGTTATTTTCATCTAAAATCGCTGCGCTGAGTAAATGCTTTTCGTTAAAAATTTTTTGTAAAATGCTTTCAGCTTTGGCGTGTTGAATTGGATCCTGTTCCATGACTGCGGTGAGTTGCTCAGCAGTATATTGGTAACGGCTCAATATCGCGATGGCTTGGAAGCGCTGTTTAGACTTGGCCGCAGCTGATGTTTCAGAAAGAACCAGTGCTGTTCCAACACATGCCAAAATCATAATTGGCACGAAAATTAACGCAATAAGTTGACCATAAGCGTGATTGAGTTTTAAGCGTTTAAAGAGTTTTTTATTGAAATTCGACATTGTTCCAGCAACTCATTGCCCATGGCAAAGATATTAACATGCTTTAATCATCCTGCATGACAATATGACTAAAAATCTTGTGAATTGAAAATGAGTTATGCTGTTTTATAGATAACTTTATCATTTCTAATTCTAAGTAAAGTTTATTTTTTTATATCTATTTAATTTTATTCAATAAAGAAAATCATGCTCCTACTTGGGTGTGTTGATATATATGAATTTAGTTTGATCATTTCAAGCAAAATGAAGCGGAAAGATGTGCAGTATGTTCCTTTTTTTCATACAATATGCCCACCTCGATATAGGTGCAACCGATGAGTCACACACAACCTGATTTCTTAGCCGACGAATTTTTGTTAGATCACTATGTAGGAAAAACTCCTCTGGTGCGTTTACAACGTTTGGCAAGTCATACTCAAGCAACAGTATTGGCAAAGCTAGAAGGCAATAATCCTGCTGGTTCTGTCAAAGATCGTCCTGCATATAACATGATCATGAAAGCTGAACAGCGTGGTCAAATTAAGCCGGGTGATACGTTGATCGAGGCGACGAGTGGAAATACTGGGATTGCGTTGGCAATGGTCGCCGCAATGCGTGGTTATAAAATGAAATTGATCATGCCGGGGAACTCTAGCCAAGAACGTAAAGATGCGATGCGTGCTTATGGCGCTGAATTGATCGAAGCAACCAATATGGAAGTTGCGCGTGATATGGCTTTGCAAATGCAAAGTGAAGGCCAAGGTTTAGTATTAAATCAGTTTGGCAACCCAGACAATGTAGAAGCACACTACCTGACCACAGGTCCTGAAATTTGGCAACAAACCGCAGGAAAAATCACCCATTTCGTGAGCTCTATGGGCACAACGGGCACGATCATGGGGATCTCTAAATATTTAAAAGAACAAAATCCAGATATTCAAATTATCGGATTACAACCTTCAGAAGGTTCAAATATTGCAGGTATTCGTCGTTGGCCACAAGAATACTTACCGACTATTTTTGATCCAAGCCGTGTCGATCAGATCATGGATATTCCGCAAATTGAAGCGGAAAAAACCGCACGCCGTTTAGCACGTCAAGAAGGCATTAGTGCTGGGACCTCTTCAGGTGGTGCTGTATGGGCGTCGGTTAAAATTGCTGAAGAAAATCCAGACGCAGTGATTGTATGTATTGTCTGTGACAGAGGTGATCGTTATCTTTCTACAGGTTTGTTCTCTGTTGAGGATCAAGAATAGTTGCTTCGAAGTCATAAATTGCTTCATGATGGCAAACTTGAGTATTGAGTAAAGCTTTTATGCGTCTTCCAGTTTTAGTTTTTGATATCGAAACCCTGACCGATCTTAAGTCAGGGGCGCATTTATATGGCTTGGATTTACCACAGGACGATTTAGAACAGGCGTTGGCAAAACTACGCCGTCAAGAATCGGGGATGGATTTTCAGCGCTTGGCTTTACATGAAATTGTTTGTATTTCGGGATTGTGGATTGATGAAAATGGTGTGATGAAACTGTTTTCATTTAGTCGAGAGCACTATACTGAAACTGAAATTTTACAAAAATTTTTATCTATCTTTGATAAAAGACATCCAACACTCGTGAGCTGGAATGGTTCACAGTTTGATTTGCCTGTGATTTTATTCCGTGCCATGTATCATGGGCTATCTGCACCAAGTTTGTTCGATCAAGGTGAGATTGACACACAAAAAAGGTATAATAACTATCAGAACAGATACCACAACCGTCATGTCGACTTAATGGATGTCATGGCGATGTTTAATGGACGTCATTTCCAGAAATTGGATGATGTTGCGCATTTATTGGGTTATCCCGGTAAACGTGGTATTTCAGGTTATTTTGTTCCCGAATATGTGAATACACAGCAATGGTTGAAACTCACCAGCTATTGCGAAGGTGATGTTTTAAATACATGGTTGATTTTCTTAAGATGGGCTTTGCTTAAAGGTCAGATTTCTTTGCAAGATCATCGTTTATGGATTCAAGCCTCGATTCATTATTTGCAAGGACAAGCTCAACAACATGAGTTTTTAAATGTTTGGCGTGAAACCTCACAGCGAACTGAATTTACTCAAGCAGATTTTTCCTCCACACCCGATTAGGTATCCCTTTGAAACATAGAGCCAAACCTCGACCATCTCAGCTTCCACAATATATTTTTAAAGTTGAAAGATTGTCACACGAAGGGCGAGGGATTGCGCATTATGGTACAGAACTCAATCATCCAAGTGAAAAGCAGGGTAAAAAAGTTTTTATTCGCTATGCACTGCCTGGTGAAACTGTAAAAGCTCAAGTGACGCGTCAAGTATCCAAACTTGAAGAAGCAGACAGTATTGAATTACTCAGTGAGCCAAATCCACATCGTATTCAACCGATCTGCCCACATTTTGGTACTTGCGGTGGATGCAATATGCAACATATTCATCCAGATGAGCAAATTCGCTTAAAACAAGATGTTTTAAAATCACATCTTAGCCACTTTGCGGGTTTAGTACCTGAACAGTGGTTAGCGCCATTGCGTTCAACGCGTACCGACTATCGGCATAAAGCCCGAATAGGGGTGCGTTATTTAGCTAAACAAAATAAATTATTGATGGGTTTCCGTGAAGCGCAGAGCAATCACTTAACTGCAATTGAAACCTGTAAAATTTTAGATATTGAATTAGATCAGGCCTTACCTGAAATCAAGGCATTACTCGAAAGTCTAAAAGGCAAAAGCAGCATTGGTCATATAGAATTAGCCAAAGGCGATAGCGAAATTTCATTATTGGTTCGCCATACTGAAAAATTAAAAGCCTATGATGTCAACCTATTGCAACAATATGCGTTACAGAAACAGTGGCAGTTGTATTTGCAACCTGCGGGTGTGGAAAGTGTACAACGTCTAGATGATGCTCAGGCAGACATGCATTTGCATTACCGTTTAAAAGATTTTGATATTGAGTTTGCGTTTAATCCAACAGATTTTACCCAAGTGAATCCCACTGTAAATCCGCAGATGGTTAATCTGGCATGTGATTTGCTTGAGTTGAAAGCAGGTGAAACTGTTTTGGATTTATTTTGTGGATTGGGGAATTTTTCTCTGCCGCTCGCTAAACGTGTGGGTGCTACAGGAAAAGTCATTGCTGTTGAAGGTAGCGAAGCGATGGTGAAGCGTGGTACAGAAAATGCACTGAACAATCGCATAAGCAATGTTAAATTCTATTCACAAGATTTAACAAAAGACTTTTCGCATTATTCTTGGGCAAATCAAGGATTTGATGCATTATTGATTGACCCTCCTCGTGCGGGTGCAGAACAAGTTATGCATTATTTGCCCAAATTTGGTGCGCAAAGAATCGTTTATGTGTCGTGTAATCCCGCAACATTGGCCAGAGATGCTGGAATTTTGGTACAACATGGTTATCAGCTCACTAAAGCAGGTGTGATGGACATGTTTACGCACACAGGGCATGTAGAATCGATTGCTTTGTTTGAAAAGAAATTAGAGATAAACGATTTATAATGAAATATAGAGTTAGAGGAGTAGGGTATGGTCACAGTACGTGAGCAACTTCCTGATCAGCTCAATGAGCTATCAGAGGAAGCGACTGTAGAACATGCCGATGAAGCGCAACAGGCTCTAGCAACTTGGCTAGATCGAGTGCGTGGAATTTTAGACGGTGCTGAACTTAAGCAGTTAGAAGAAGTCGCGCAATTAGTATTACAAAAAGAATTGGCGACCACAGTAAATTCCAGAACCAATACCTTTGCAACAGGCATTGGAATGGCCGATATCCTTGCGCATTTACACGTCGATGAAGATACGCTGGCAGCAGCTGTGCTTTATCGTAGTGTGCGTGAAGATCTCACGACTTTAGAGGAAATACAGCAACAATGCGGTGAGCAGGTTTACAACCTTGTCAAAGGCACTTTGGCGATGGGTAAACTTTCTGAACTGATTGAAAAGAATAAACGTTTAGAAGATCACTTTAATAATAATCAGCGTGAACACCTAACAGGCATCTACAAGATGTTGATTTCTGTGACAGAAGATGTTCGTGTGGTCTTGATTAAACTGGCTGAACGTACCTTTGCTTTACGTGAATTGGCGCATTCTTCAAAAGAGCGTCAAGAGCGTGTTGCACGAGAAATTCTCACCATCTATTCGCCTTTGGCGCATCGTTTAGGCATTGCCCAATTAAAATGGGAGCTCGAAGATCTTGCTTTCCGTTATTTGGCACCAGAACGTTATAAAGAGATTGCTTCTTTACTCAATGAAAAGCGTCTAGAGCGTGAACAATATATCCAGTTTGTGGTAGATAAACTCAAGAATGAGTTGGCTGGGCATGATATCGAGGCCGAGATTTCAGGTCGGGTCAAACATATTTATTCGATCTACCGCAAAATGAAGAGTAAAAATCTAAGTTTTGATCAGCTTTATGATATTCGCGCGTTACGGGTTTTGGTTAAATCTGTCGCAGAGTGTTATCACGCTTTAGGTATTGTGCATCAAATTTGGCGTCATATTCCTCATCAGTTCGATGACTATATTACCAACCCCAAAGCAAATGGTTATCGCTCTTTGCATACTGCGGTGATTGCAGAAAATAAATCTTTGGAAATCCAGATCCGAACCAAAGAAATGCATGAAGAAGCCGAGTTGGGCGTGTGTTCACACTTCAATTATAAAGAAGGCTCGAAAACCACCGACTATTCATTTAATCATCGTTTGCATTCTTTACGTGCAGTGCTTGAACATTATCAAGAACGTACCGAAACCAGTGCACATCCCAATGAGGACGAAACAGAAGATTTTGAGCAAATTCAAGATTTTGAAGGGTTTGAAAAAATCTATGTGTTTAGTCGTGATGGGGATATTAAAGAACTACCACGCGGATCGACGGTGCTTGATTTTGCTTATCATGTGCATACCGAAGTCGGCAATAAGTGCTATGCATCACGGGTCAACCAACGCTATGTGCCGTTAACCTATACCTTAAAAACAGGCGAACAGGTTGAGATTTTAACCAAGAAAGATCGTGAACCAAATCGTGATTGGTTGGTTAACTCTTTGGGTTATATTAAAACAGCACGTGCACGTGACAAGTTGCGCCACTGGTTTAGGCAACAAGATCGCAGTAAAAATCTGGAAGTTGGGCGTGAGCTACTCAATAAAGAACTTTCACGTTTAGCGATTCACCCGAAAAGTATTGATTTAAGTGATTATTGTAATCACTTCAATGTGAAAACTGGGGATGACATCTTGGTGTCATTGGTGAGTGGGGAAATTAGCCTGCATGCCTTGATCAATCAAGTCAATCGCCACATGCACTTAGATCAGGATGAACCAGAGCTGGTTTTAAAACCAACATTAAATCCGCGTGCAAGTCATACCTTGTCGGCGCATGGAATTTTAATTGATGGTTTGGACAATGTTGAATTACATATTGCACAATGTTGTCAGCCTGTTCATGGTGAATCGATTGCTGGGTATATCACATTGAATCGTGGTGTCAGTATTCACAAGGTTGCATGCCCAGATTATATGCGCATGATCAAGTTAGAACCTGATCGTGCGGTTGAAGCGGATTGGGAGATGCAACCGACACGTGGGCAAAGTGTGCAAATTGTGGTGGAAGCGTATGATCGCCGTGGTTTGTTAAAAGATTTGACCCAAGTGATTTTTTCAGATCAGATCAATATCCGTCAGGTGAATACGATTTCTGAAGCAGATGGTATTGCCAATATGAAATTGTTGATTGAAGTGAAAGGCTTAGCGCAATTGTCTCGCCTCTTGGCAAGATTGGAACAACAGCCTGGCATTATCAGTGCTCGACGTTTGGTTCAAGGTAATTAAGCTATCTTGTCTTGATCAGATTTTATGATTTGAACAATAAAAAACTCGCGAAATGCGAGTTTTTTATTGTCTATTAGATTTTGCTATAAGTTTAATTTATAAATAGAAAGCTAATCTCTATTGGATTAGTTTTTACAATATTAAAGCTTAGGTTTTCTCGTGAGTATTAAATTGCTCAAGCGATTGATAAATTGAGGGCTAATAGCAGAAAGTGTAAACATTACTTTAGTTTTTAAACCGACTGGGCGATGTGTGGCGGTGAAAAGTGAGCCTTTGGCTTTAACCTGTGCAAACACTTGCTCCGCAACATCTTGGGGTGTGAGACTGACCCCGATATTTTGAATCGCGCCTGCATCCATGTCTGTCACCATCGCTGTTTGGACAAAAAGCGGCATCACATCTAGTACACGAATGCCATATTTTTGCCATTCGATATCTAATCCTTCTGTAATACCGCGTACGGCAAATTTACTGGCAGAATAAGAGACTAAATCTGCTTGTCCATAAATGGCTGATGCTGAGGAAAGATTGATGATACGCGCAAATTTTGCTTGTTTTAGATAGGGAAGTGCGGCATGACAGCCATTTAAAACGCCATTGACATTGATATTGATTGTACGATGATGGGCGCTAATTTCGGTTTTTTCAAAATCTCCAGAATAAAGAATCCCGGCATTATTGACTAAAATGTTGAGGCCATTTGCCCATTGAGAAAATTCTTTAAGCGCGGTTTGCCATTGTGCATAATCGCTCACATCTAATTTGCCCGCTTTGGCATTGTCACCCAATTGATCTGCTAAAATTTGAGCCTGCGCTTCATTGATATCATAAATACCAACTTGATAACCTTGTTGGTAGAATAGACGTGCAATCGCAGCCCCAATCCCTTGCGCAGCACCACTAATGAATATGCTTTGACTCATTGCAGCATCCTTTTTTAGTTTATTTTGATTGCAAAGAGTTGAACATAAAATATGCATAACAACAAGTGTTGTGCAGTCATTTGTTATTGATCTTAAAGGACATAAAATGCAACAGCTATTCGCCATCATGAAACAATTACGTGCAGAATGCCCTTGGGATCGTGAACAGACACCTGAAAGTTTAACGCGCTATGCCATTGAAGAAGCGTATGAGGTGGAAGAAGCAGTACGTTCTGGTGATATCGATGAAATTAAAAATGAATTAGGTGATTTATTGCTGCAAGTGGTTTTTCAATCACAGATGTACAGTGAGCAGGGGGCTTTTGATTTTAACGATGTTGTCGATGTACTTTGTCAAAAATTGATCCGACGCCATCCACATGTTTTCCAAAAACAACAATTTGATAATTTAACGCCTGAACAAGTGTCGGTGTTGTGGCAGGAAATTAAACAACAAGAAAAACAGGGCAAAACTCAATCTCGATTAGATGCGGTAAAACATGGCCCTGCTTTATCTCAGGCAGAAAACATTCAAAAAAATGTCGCAAAAGTAGGCTTTGATTTTCCTGATGTGGCGCAGGCCTACGATAAAGTCAAAGAAGAATTGGCAGAGTTTGAAGAGGCGCTGCAATCGGAAAAACCTGATGAAATTATAGATGAATTTGGTGATTGTTTATTTTCTTTAATCAATGTAGGGCGTAAACTAGGCATTTCAAGTGAGATGGCGCTGTTAGGAACCATTTATAAATTTAAATCTCGCTTTGCTTATATTGAAGATCAAATCAATTTTAAAAATAAAAGATTAGAAGATGTGTCTTTAAAAGAAATGGATCTCCTTTGGGATCAAGCAAAGCAACAATTAAAATCACAGGTTAGCAATGAGTAATCAGCATTTTTATTTTAATCGTGTAGTAAAACTAATAAAATCGTCTTTTTTATTGGTAATTTTGAGTTGTTCTTTGAGCTTGTATGCACAACAGTTTGATCAAGCTTATCTCAACTGGAAAGCAGAACAACAGGCTCATGATGCAAAATTAAAAAAAGTCGACGATCAATACTATCTTTCGCGACCGAATAGCCAAAAATCGCCATCGAACAGTAGTCAAAAAGGCCCACCATCATCTGCCCAGTCTTCAAACAGCTCAGCTTTAAAAGTCAGTTTAAATTCTGCAAATGCTGAACAATTACAACAGCTCACGGGTGTCGGGGCAAAGAAAGCACAGGCGATTATTGCTTATCGTAATCAGAATGGCGGATTTAAACGTATCGATGACTTAAAAAAGGTCAAGGGGATTGGCGAGAAACTTTTCGAGCAGAATAGAGCACGGCTGAGTTTATGATGGGTTTAACAGCCTGTAGATCGACGAATTATCAATAGTCCATAAATTCAAGTGAAGTTTGCGAGAATCAAATTGCCCTTTAGCTGTGTAAGCGATATCATTAGCACAATTATGATTTTTACGTCCTGACGTAGGAGACAGTGTCTTTTGCAAACTTTGCGTGCGTCAAAGTGTGGGTTATCCACCGCTCAATTACCTTCCTCCATTTTAGATGTTATTGATTCTTTAACTAAAGCTGGCTATGAAGCTTATATAGTCGGTGGTGGTGTACGTGATTTAATGCTTGGCTTAAATCCGAAAGACTACGATGCTGTGACCAATGCAACACCTTCACAGGTGAAAGAGGTATTTGGTCGTCGTTGCCGAATTATTGGGCGACGTTTTGAATTGGCACATGTGTACTCAGGTCGTGAATTGATTGAGGTGGCGACATTCCGTGCCCCACCGAAAAAAGCCATTACCTCTGCACAAGGGATGATTTTACGTGACAACAATTGGGGAACAATAGAGCAAGATTTTGCTCGACGTGATTTTTCCATCAATGCCATGTATTACCAACCTCGAAAAGGGGAAGTGCTCGATTTTTGTCATGCTATTGATGATATAAAAACTAAAACTTTAAGACTATTGGGTGATCCAGCACTTCGTTTTGAAGAAGATCCAGTACGGATGTTGCGTACATTACGTTTTGCTGCGAAATTAAATTTTAGTATAGATCCTAAAATATTAGACGTTTTTACCCAAGAAATGACGCAATTGCTGCGTGATGTTTCTCCGCACCGTTTATATGATGAGTCGCAAAAATTATTCACCATGGGACATTTGCATCGTGTGATGCCGATGTTGATTGAATTTGGTATTTGGAAGCAATTATTTGCTGATATTAGCCCTGAGATTACCCAATTTATAGAGCGTGCAGCGAAAAACACCGATCAACGGATTCAAATGGGTAAAACCATTAATCCTGCATTTTTCTATGCGGTATTGCTCTGGAATAATTTCTTAGCGCGTTGTGATTTCTACCATGCTAAAGGTGTGGTTGCTGCAGAAGCACGCGCTCAAGCAGGTTTGGATGTGTTAAAACGCCAAGCGACACGAACCATTATTCCTCGTTTTGCCGAAACTTTTATACGTGAAGTTTGGGAAATGCAAAGTCGTTTGCTCAACCCGAAACCACAACAGATTGAAGCGCTTTCGGGGCATGCACGTTTCCGTGCAGGATTTGACTTCTTGCTATTGAGAGAGAAGTCTGGTGACGCTTCTACCAATGGCATGGGTGCATGGTGGGAAGCTTACCAAGATATGTCGACTGATGAGAAAGAACGTGCAATTGGCAGCTATAATCGTCAGCGTGCCAAGAGTCGTAAGAAACTTGCTGAAGTTGCCCCTGTTGAAGATGTAAAAGCAGCAGCTTCCACGCAAATTGAACCATTGGTGAAAGAACAAGAATCTCGTAGCCGTCGTTCGCGGACTAAGCCAAATTCAACATCATCTCAAGATTTTAGAAGTAGAAATGATACTCGAACAGCAGTAAACAAAGGCGAGATCACAGCGGATCATCCAATCACCAAGCGTAGACGCGTACAACGTGATTTAAGCAGTGTGATTTTTGGACCGACCCAATCATGATTAAAACCTATATTGGTTTAGGCAGTAATTTAGGTGATTCTGAGCAAATTTTACGGGAAGCTGTAGAAAAACTCAGAAACTTAGGTGTTGTTACCGTTTCAAAGTTGTATCAAAGCCCGCCGATGGGGCCTCAAGATCAGCCAAATTATCACAATGCAGTTGCAGAATTACACACTGATTTAGCGCCTTTGGCCTTGCTGGATGAGTTGCAACGTATTGAAAATGAATCAGGTCGAGTACGGTTACGCCGTTGGGGTGAGCGTACTTTAGATCTAGATCTTTTGCTTTATGCTGAAAAAAACATTATAAATGAGCGGCTCACAGTACCGCATATCGGTATTTTAGAGCGTGATTTTGTGGTGATTCCATTGTTGGATCTCGATCCTGAGCTCCAAGTCAATGGACAATCATTGCAAAAGTTAGATTTCGTGCAACATTCAAGCCTTAGTGTTTTAGCAGATCAGTCATGGGCTGATTAAAGGATTGAATGGGCAGAGGAACTCTCATTGATAGAGGAATATCGTCATGATTAGCCTAAGTGATTTAAGACAATTCAAAACTCAGGGACGTAAATTTTCATGCTTAACTTGCTATGATGCAAGTATGGCAAAAGGTATGGAAGTTGCTGAGATTGACACCATTTTGATTGGTGACTCTTTAGGGATGACAATCCAAGGGCATGATTCTACCTTGCCTGTAACTGTTGCAGATATGGCCTATCATACAGCAGCTGTACGTCGTGCAAATCAACATGCGTTTGTCCTGTGTGATTTACCCTTTATGAGTTATGCCACGCTTAATGATGCGTTGCTCAATTCAAAAACCGTGATGCAAGCGGGCGCTCAAATGGTGAAAATTGAGGGCGGTGAGTGGCTGGCTGAAACTGTAGAAGTTTTGACACGAAATGGTATTCCTGTTTGTGTACATTTGGGTTTAACACCACAATCGGTGCATGTTTTTGGTGGTTATAAATTACAAGCGAAAACGCGTGAATCAGCAGATCAACTGATTGCGGACTGTAAAGCTGTAGTTGATGCAGGTGCCGCTGTGTTATTGCTTGAATGTGTTCCGGCACAGATGGGTAAAGAAATTGCTGAATTGTTCCCACACGTTCCTGTGATTGGCATTGGTGCTGGTGCAGATACCGATGGTCAAGTACTTGTGGTGCAAGATATGCTTGGTTTGACGTTTGGTAAAGTGGCACGTTTTGTACGTAATTTTATGAAAGAACAAGCAGGGGAAACTGCAATCGTGGATGCATTTAAGGCATATCATGTTGCTGTACAAGAGCAATCATTCCCTGCCAAAGAACATACTTTCCAAGTAGAGCTGTAAACATGAAAACAGAAACGACCATTCAAGGATTAACAGCATCACTTCAACCTGCTCGATCGGCACGTAAAATCATTGGTTTTGTACCGACGATGGGAAATTTGCATCAAGGCCACTTAAATCTGGTTCGTGAAGCGCGTAAATTATGTGATGTGGTGGTGGTCAGTATTTTCGTCAATCCAATCCAATTTGGACCGAATGAAGATTTTGATAATTATCCTCGTACACTTGAGCAAGACAGTAATTTACTTGCTGAAGTGGGTTGCGACATTGTTTTTGCACCTTCTGTGGAACAAATGTATGGTAAATTCCCACGCTTAACCAATATTAGTGTGGGCGAAATTACCAATGACTTGTGCGGATTACAACGTCCAGGCCATTTTGATGGTGTTGCTGTTGTTGTCACCAAATTGTTTAATATTGTACAGCCGAACTTTGCATTTTTTGGACAGAAAGATTATCAACAATTGGCTGTGATTAAGCAGGTTGTTCGTGATTTGAATATGCCAATTGAAGTGATTGGTGTGCCAATTGCACGTGCTGAAGATGGTTTGGCCTTAAGTTCTCGTAATGGTTACTTATCTGAACAAGATCGTCAAACAGCTCCTGTTATTTTTAAGAGCTTAACGACTGCTGAACAAGATTTACATGCAGGTAAAACACTTGCAGATGTCTTGGCGCAAATTCGTGAAAGTTTAAATGATGCGGGGTTGATTGTGGATTATGTCGAAGCACGTAGCCCAGCGTTGCAAAAAGTTGAACAATTCGACCAAGATGTTGTATTGTTTGTTGCAGCGAAATTAGGCAAGACTCGTCTGATTGACAATTTACAAGTAAAACATTTGACATAAACTTTGCTTTTAGGATCGCCATGCCATGAAGCGCATACTTATCGTAACAGGACAGTCTGGTTCAGGTAAATCATCTGCTTTGCAGGTGCTTGAAGATTTGGGTTATTACTGTATCGATAATTTGCCTTTGGCATTGCTTCCTGAAATCGTTGAAAAGCTGGATAGAGAAAACAATTTAGAATTATTGGCACTCGGTGTTGATGTTCGAAGTGCCAAAGAAGATTTACAAGGTTTTGATCAGGTTTTTCAACAGTTACAAAAACATGGCAGCGTAGACGTTATTTATTTAACGACGCGTGATCAGGAGTTGATTTCACGTTTTAGCGCATCGCGACGTCCACATCCTTTGTCAAACCGCTTCCAAAGTTTGAATGAATGTATTCAAGAAGAAAAAAATTTATTGCTCCCCATTCAACTGCGAGCAACAGTACATATCGATACAACGGATAAAAGTGTACACGATTTAAAAGATACCTTATTGTCCAAACTGGGACAGTCCGATAAACTCATTTTAATTTTGCAATCTTTTGGTTATAAACATGGTATTCCATTAGATGCAGATTTTGTTTTTGATGTAAGGCATTTGCCGAATCCACATTGGGATTTAGAGTTACGTAAATATTCGGGTTTAGATGAACCAGTACGTAAATTTTTAGAAGCCAGCGAGCAAGCAAATGAGATGTATCAAGACATCTATCAGTTTTTAAATAAGTGGTTGCCTGCTTTTTCGGAAGGTCATCGTCACTATATTACAGTGTCAATTGGCTGTACGGGGGGGCAACATCGTTCGGTTTATATTGTGGATAGGTTGAAAAAGGCTCTTGAGTCGAAATGGACTATTCAGGTATTACATAGAGAAATGAAGCACTGGTCATGATTGACACAACTGTTGACGTAATTAATAAATTAGGATTACATGCGCGTGCATCTGGAAAACTAATCGAAGTCACGACTAAATTTAAATGCTCTATTCAAATTGGTAAGGGTGACAAGTTAGTCGATGCCAAGAATATCCTTTCTTTACTTATGCTCGGAGCGGGTAAAGGAACCACCTTGCGTCTAGTGATTGATGGTGCAGATGAAGAAAAAGCTTTGTCTGAAGTTCAAGCACTGTTCGCAGATAAATTTTACGAGGCAGAATAATCGTGGCACGTCGTCCGCAACGTTTTACTGAAGATGATTTTGAGTCTTTAGAAGGGCGTGCAAGTAAAACCGAACAGAAAAAAGCTGTACAACGTATGGCTGCTTTAGGTGAACAACTCGCAGAGTTGTCGAAGAAACAAATTGAATCTTTACCTGTTGAAGATCGGTTGATTGAAGCTTTGCTTGATGTGCAATTGATCACATCTTTTGAAGCACGTCGCCGTCAATTTCAACGGATTGGAAAGCTTTTGCGTAATGAAGATGAAGCCATCATTTTGTCTTATTTAACCCCTAAACAAGGGATTAAAAAGTTGGCGCAATTGGATCGTTGGGTTGATCGAATGATTGAACAGCGTGATCCTGCGATTAAAGAATTCTGTAAATCTTATAATGCTGCAGAAAGTCATTCTTTACGTCAGCATGTATTGCGCATTCATCGGGATATCACCCGTCAAGCCACTGCTGAAGAATTAGCGGCTTCTAAACTTAAGTTATTAAATTATGCCCAACAAGTGGCTTTGATTTCGGATAATTCCAAGTAAACTCAAATTAATGATCGTGACAAATAAAAAACGACCCTTTTGGGTCGTTTTTTATATTTAGCCGAGATAGATTAAACTTTTGATGGCATCATGGGCATGTTTTCGCCTGCTTTAAATTCTGGCTGGAATTTAACAACACATTTACCATCGATGATTTTGTCATTCATTTTTACTTGAATTGCCTTACCATCAGTTTGGCCTGCACATGATTTTTGAATCGCATCCCACTGCGCTTTACGTTCCGCTCGTTTTTGTGCAAATTCTTGCTTAATTTGAGCACGTTGCTCTTCGGTCATGTCTTTCATACGTGGTCCTTCATGATGCATCATACGGCCACGTTGTTCTCCATCACGACGGAAATCTTGTTTCATCTCTTTCATCGCCTTGTGATCAGGCTTGAATACGATATTACATGTCCCATTAATATTTTGCTGACCTGCTGTCACCTGAACCGTTTGACCAATTGCTTTGCCATCACAGGCTTTTTGCATTTGTTGGCGTAACGCTTTATGTTGAGCACGCTTCTGTTTCATTTCTTCGCGTTGTTCTGGTGACATTTTATGATGTCCACCATGCATCATTGGACGGCCATCTGGACCGTCTTTAGGGCCAGGATTGGATTGACAGGCCGTCAAAGCCCCTGCAGTTAAAATACTTGCTGATACCAGTGCGATTTTTGTCATTGCTTTCATTGTTACTACTCCAATGAATATTTTGATGTTCTGTTGATACAGTAAAGATTAAATAATAATGATGTAGAAACAATGGAGAGAATTTTGAGCAACTGTTGGGTACAATGTTGAAATGAGAAGAAAAACGTGAGACCAGTTTTGAAAATACGTCGAGTTCCCATTGCATTACGCTTATTTCTGACTGTTTTATTGACAACTTTAGTCATTACAACAGTGAGCTTAGGTGTCTTACATTGGACTATGCAAAAGAACTTTGCCAGATATGTTGCAGATGTTGAAATGCAGAAACTTGATCATCTGATCGAAAATTTGGCAGATGTATATGGAGTCTATCAAGACTGGGGTAACGCGGTTCAAGCACAGATTTTGCAAATTGAAGGTGATGCTGCGCCTGATGATTATGATAAATTATCACGCTGGTGGCTACGTCGCCAGTATGATATCGCTTTACAGCAACGCTACTTTAAAGAACATACGATGGTGGCGACTTTGGGACAAACGGACGGTGCAGTTCATAAGTCTCAGCTGGATAAAGAAGAACTGAAAATTCTTGAAGAAAATTTACCCTCAGCTTATCAACCTTTTGAAGGTTTGAAATTTCCGCTTAGTTCAAATCAAAACTTATATAGACCCTCAGATCGTAAAGCAAATAAACCGCCTATAGGCAAAGATAAAAGTCATCTTTCAGCAGGACACGAAGCACCAGCTTCTGCAGCGAAAGAAGCGCCAACGCGAGATCCGATGCGAACGGTAAATCCGCAGAATGGCAAAAAGATATTTGTGTCATTGCCTGACCGTTTGGGGCTGAGTTCACGACTTTCTTTATATGATGCAAAACAACAGTTTATTTTAGGTGAACCGTCAGATGATCAGGTGTCTTATCGTCCGATTTTAGTCAATGATGAAGTGGTCGGTTATTTGGGTTTAAAACCAGTTTTAGATCAGGATGATGCACTGAGTATTAACTTCTTTAGTAATCAAAAGCGTTATTTAGTGCTGATTTATATCTTCACCTTCTTATCAAGTTTGGTTGCAGCATTGCTATTGGCGACTTATTTTAAAACACCGATTCAACGTTTATTGAACGCAACTCGCGAATTAACCAAAGGTAACTACCAGCATCAAGTGGTGATTAACCGTAATGATGAATTGGGAGACTTGTCGACAGAGTTGAATCAACTGGCCGTTATTCTCGACCAGCATGAAACATCACGCCGTCAGTGGGTTGCAGATACTTCACATGAGTTAAAAACGCCATTAGCAGTATTGCAAGCACAGATTGAAGCCATGCAGGATGGAATTCGCAAGCCGACACCAGAACATTTTGAAGCGATGTTACGTCAGGTTACGAGCTTGAAGAAGTTGACACAGGATTTAGCCGATTTGGCACAAGCTGAAGCACAACAATTAAAATGTTACTTTGCAGAAATTGATCCTTGGTCGGTGGTCTTACAAGAAATAGAGAATTTTAAACCTAAATTTGAACAAGCTGATTTAACAATTTCAGCCACAGGTGAGGGAGCGAAGTTACAATTAGATATAGATCGCTTTAAGCAAATTATGGTCAACTTACTTGGAAATAGTATTCGCTATACTGAGGCAGGTGGTGAAGTCCAAGTGCATACAGAGCAAGATGCAGATTCTTGGAGTGTGATCGTTGATGATAGCCCATTGGGTCTGAGCGATGAACAGATTGCACACTTGGGCGAACGTTTCTATCGTGTGGATAATTCACGTACACGTAGTACAGGCGGTACAGGATTGGGCTTGGCTTTATCAGGTAAAATTGCACAAACACTCGGTGGTCAGCTTACTTTTGATCATTCGCCATTAGGCGGTTTGCGTTGCAAATTGACATTTTCAAAACATACTAAAGTTTAAAAGGAATAGTACAACATGAAGCATATCATGCTGGTAGAGGATGAAGTTGAACTTGCGCAATTGGTGCGGGATTATCTAGAAGCAGCGGGCTTTGAAGTCAGTATGTTTCATGATGGTCAAGAAGCTTATGACAGCTTCCTGCAACGCAAGCCAAGTTTAATGGTGTTGGATTTGATGGTCCCACGTATGGATGGTTTGACCATTTGCCGTAAAGTACGTGAGCAAACCGACTTACCGATTATCATGGTGACTGCACGAACAGAAGAAATCGATCGTGTCTTGGGGTTAAATATGGGAGCAGATGACTATGTCTGTAAACCTTTTAGCCCAAAAGAGTTGGTGGCACGTGTACAAGCGGTATTACGCCGTTTAGAACGTAAAGCTGAACCTGAAGCCAATGACTTATTTCGTATTGATAAAGCACAACAACGTATCTGGTATCAACAAAAATCGTTGAATTTAACGCCAACTGAATTCCGTCTTTTAGAGCTTTTCCTCGAACATTTGGGACAAGTCTATTCTAGAGCGCAACTTTTAGACCATATTAACCCAGATAGTTTTGATGTTGCTGACCGTGTTATTGATAGTCATATCAAGAACTTACGTCGTAAAATATCTGAAGCAGCGGAAACCGGAAATCGTCATGAATGGGTACAAGCTGTTTATGGTGTAGGCTACCGTTTTGAATATCCAGAAGATTAAGTTTTCGACATTTTAAGTTCATCGTTGTGGATAAACACAGGTTTATCCACAGATATTGTGGGTAAATGTTTATAAATGTAAAAAGTTATGTTTGAAAAATAAACATATAACTTTATGTTTATTGATATATTCTGATTTTGACTGAATCGTGTATAGATAGAGCTTAGGTCTGTTGATCTAATGTGCGATCCAAAGCCCGCTAATTATTTAATGTGTTGATAAACCGCCAATACCTGCTTTTGGGCTTTGGTCAGGCTCTTGCTCACAAGCTCATAAGAGCCTTCAACCAAGTCTTGAATCAGATCAGCACTGATCTGTTCGCCTTCATAGACTGAAATCCAATGACGTTTATTCATATGGTAGCCCACCTGAATCGAGGGGTAGAGATCTCTCAACATTTCGCCATGATCAGGTTCAACTTTTAAATTAATCAGTTTTTTGCCATGCAGTTCAGAGCCTAACATAAACATTTTTCCCATCACTTTAAAAACAGGAACATCCTCACCAAAAGGATAGTCAAGTTCAGATTTAGGCAAATGTGATGCAATCTTAAATGCTAAAGTTCGGATTTCTTCACCAGTCATCATTGTCTCTTTTTAAAATATTTTTTATGAATAAATGCTAATCACTGTTCCATCATCGACCAGCTTCCAAATTTCATCCATGTCTATATTTCTAACGGCAATACACCCCCATGTCCAGTCATTTCTAGGTAAGTAGGTCATTAAACTAGGCAGCTTTTCCACTTGTGAGCGTGTTGCTGAACCATGAATCATAATGTCGCCACCAGGAGAAACGCCAAGTTGGTTGGCTTTAGATTTATCCTGTGGGTTTGGATAGGACACATGCAGTGATTTATAAAATGCACTATTGGGATTACGCCAATCTAGAATATAACGACCTTCAGGGGTTTTTCCATCACCTTCTTTAGCTTTATGTCCAATAGGATCAAAGCCTAAGCGCATTGGATATGTTCGTATGTCTTGATCATGATGCATGAGTTTAACAATACGATCTGATTTATAAACTTTAACTTCGGTGATTGGCGTGTTTTGACGAAGACGTTGAATCTCTTGCTCAGATAAATTCTGCACATGTATGGCAGCATTTGCGGTTGGAATAAATTGATTATATTTTTGATAAGTCCAGACACTTGCTATAGCTATAGCCAAAAGAATCAAGCATGGAATGAGGTATTTTTTATTCATTTTAGAATACTAATGTTGTAAAACCCTGTATTGCCTAAATTTTATTCATTCTAAAGACAAAAGCTGTAGTTAATTTGTGATTGTGGATTTATCCTGTGGATAAACACAAGTTTATCCACAGAAATTGTGGGTAACTATGATGAGTCAGATCAATTAAAGTGATTCGGCAATTTATTTGATCAAGACGAACAACTCACCATCACTTCAGGAACATCACTTGGTAAAGGTGCTAAGTCTTTGGCTGTTTCTAGATCTATTTGTTTGGTAAATGGCTGACTAAGCAATTTAAATAGGCGATCAACCTCAGAAAAATCATCACGTTCAGCCTGTTCAATGGCTGTTTGTAGCATATGATTTCTTAAAATATAGACTGGATTGGCCTTTTTCATTTCCGCATCAAGTTCATCAATATCTTGCTGCTCACGAATATTGTGATATTGCGTCAAGAAGTTTTCAAATTGAAAGCGATCTAGGCAATCATCTTTAATGGCTTCATATTCTTTATTCTGTAAGCGAAGAAAACTGTCGGTATAGTCGAGTTGCTCACTTTGTAGAATTCTTAAAAATGCCATACCACAATCAAAATTATCTTTGTGGAAGCTGGGTAGTCCAAGTTTTTGGCATAGCCCATGGGTATAATGTTCTAGAAAGGTCGGTTCAAAATGCTCTAAACATTCGACGAGGTCTTGCTTAAATTGTTCTTTATTTTCTGCTTGTGCCAGTGGAATTAAATTGTTTAACCAATTCCATAAGTTCCAATGTGCAATACTCGGTTGGTTTTGGTAGGTATAACGACCATTGTAATCACTATGATTGTTGATCCAATTGGGACGGAAACGCTCCATAAAACCATAAGGGCCAAAATCGAGGGTAGAACCTGTAATATTGAGATTATCTGTATTCATAACCCCATGTGCAAAACCCACCAATTGCCATTTTGCGATCATGACAGCGGTGTTTTGAATCACTTGCGTTGCAAATGCTAGAACAGTGTCTTCAAACCTTTGCTGTTCAGTACTCAAACATTGTGGATAGTGCCATTCAATACATTTTTGGGTAAATTCAGTGAGTAATTCAGGCTGATATTGATTAATCCATTCAAAATGCCCTAAACGGATGTGGCAATCCGAAGTGCGTAACATCATTGCACCAAGTTCAAGTTTTTCTCGTTGTACGCCTTGGGTTGAAGAAGTAAAGCCTACGGAATTGCTTGAAGGAACTCCCAGTGCATTGAGTGCATGACCCGCTAGATATTCACGAATCACAGAACGTAATACAGCACGTCCGTCTCCCATACGAGAGTAGGGGGTTGAGCCTGCACCTTTTAAATGTAGGTCAATGGTTTGACCTTTTCGATTTAAAATTTGCGCTATCAATAGGCCACGCCCATCCCCCAATTGACCTGCCCATTGTCCAAATTGATGCCCTGCATAAACCATGGCAAGGGGATGAAATTCAGCAAAGGTTTTTTGTCCGCTACAAATCTCGACCCATTGGGCTTTTTCATCTTCAGACCATTGTAATTCATCCGCAAGCGCAGCATTAAAATGCCCAGCCTTTGCACCTTTCAGTGGACTAGGCATTTGCTCATGGTAGAGCTTTGAATCGAGAGATGGATAACGTGGGGCAAATTGCATAGCGATCGGTCACAATGGTTTTACTTGTCCCTCTCAATATAGCAAAGTTTTAAGCTGTTGAGATAATGTCGACTGTTTTAGTCAACAATAAATAGTTTTGCACCAAATGCGGTAGAAGAACGATGCGCTTCAGCTTGGTCTGCAACTTGATAGCTCATCCCTGCTTTTAAGGTAAAGGTACGTCCATCATCAAGTTCAGTGTGCAATTCACCTTCTAAGCAAAACAGGATATGACCTTTAAGACACCAGTGATCAGCCAAATAATCGACAGAATATTCGACCATTCGCACTCGAATATTATCAAATTGTTGTGTGCGCCAAAGTGCAAAGCCTTGCTCACCCTCATGGCGCGTTGTTGGAACTTCTGCCCAGTTGGTAATGCCAAAGGGGATGTTATTAATTTGCATATTATTTTCTCTCAATATTCTCAGTATGAGTTTCTGTAAAAAATGGATAAAAGAAAAGCCCCTTTCGGAGCTTTGCTTTTGATGTGTATTGAGAATTTAAGAAACAACGTTCTTTTTGATTCCACGCATCAATGTTTCTAAACGTTCACGATGGAAAGCAAGTTTCTGTTCGACCAATTGGAAATCAACTTTGAGTTTGACATCCATTTGGTGGATTTTTTCAGCAACAGATGCTTTTTTCGCTTGTAGCTCTTGTTCTTTTAACGCAGCCCAATCATTTAACGTATTGGTGAATGCTTCATATTCTTGCGATACTTTTTGTTTCATCGCGATGATGTCTGCATTGACGTTATGACCATAAATCGCTAAATCCTGTTCAGCATATTTAAATCTCATCGCCAATTCCGCTTTTTTGATATTAAAGCTTGGGATACGACGTAGATTCTTGGCTAAACCGATTTTAGAGCACGACCAAATCAACCATTTTGTTGGATCATATTGCCACCATTTCACACCATTACGATAATCGTATTGGAAAATATGGTGATAGTTATGATAACCCTCGCCCCATGTTGCAATGGCAAGAACAAAGTTATCACGTGCAGTATTTTCGTCAGTATAAGGACGTTTGCCCCACATATGGCAGAGTGAGTTGATAAAGAATGTTACATGGTGGCTAATGATTAAGCGGAGTAAACCACCTAAGAGTAATACGCCCCACATGTCACCTACAGCCCAACCCAGTGGAACTAAAATCGCAGCATGTACAGCAATCACAAGTGGAACATAATACTTGTCTTGGAACATAACCACTTTGTCATTCAACAAATCAGGTGCATTTTTATAATTTGATTCAGCAGCAGGATAATTACGTAACATCCAGCCAATATGAGCGTACCAAAAACCATTGTTAATCGAATACGGATCTTGATCTACATCATCCACATGGCGGTGATGGGTACGGTGACCAGAAGCCCAGAACAAAATACTGTTTTGAACAGCAAAAGTTCCCATGATCATCAAAATGATTTTAAGTGGTAAAGTCGCTTCGTATGCACGATGTGCCCACAAGCGATGATAACCTGCAGTAATACCTAAACTACTGAGACCGAGTAAAACGAATAAACTAATCCAAGCTGCCGCACTAAAATCATGGTGGTAGGCATATAAAGGGATCGCAATTACTGCCACAAGGGGTAAAAACACCAAGGCAAAAACACCGATCCAATTTATTGGGGCTTTGGGTAGGGGAGCATTCATCTCCAACAGCACTCCTAAGAACCTTAATCAGGTAAAGTTAAACGCATAGCTTCAGCATTTTTCTAGGCTATACTTTCACAGATATTATCATGGGCGAACATGTGTTCACTAGTATTAGTGTACATCTGTATTGTATAAAACAGTAACAGAATAAAACATGAATTCTAGCGGTTTGATCGAAAAAAATGAATGGTTAAAACGTCGTATTTAAATGTCAAAATAGTGTAAGAATTTTTCTGCCTTATCCAATTTGATTTTTAGGGGGTTAGACAATTGATTCTCAAGTTAAATTTTAATTTTGGGACTCTCTAAAGTTCAAAATAAAATTCTACTTTATTGTGTTATTAAGGGCGTTTGAGTTATTGAATTTGTGCTAAGGCAAGCTGCATCATTTTGGGGAAATCAGTAATTAATCCATTGATCCCCAAATCTCTTAAATGCTTAGCACGCTCAATATCATTGACAGTCCAAACACTGATGTCCAAATCTGCACGCTGAGTTGCTTGAATGAGCTCATCTGTTGCCAATTGATTCATCCATCCAATCTGGCAGCATCCCAGTTGTAATGCCTGTTCGATCGCACGTTGTTGGATGTCATCTTCAATCAGTAGACCACGTTTAAAACTTGAGTTTTGCTGTTGTAAGGCTTGATGTATTTTTAAATCAAAACTGGTAATCACTGCAATATTTTCAAAACCTTGCAGTTGTTTTTGTAATTCGATGATGAGTTTTTCAGCGTGTTGCAATGTTTCTACAGCTTTCACTTCAACTTCAATATGCTCAAAGTCCTGCATAATCTTTAGGCTTTGGCTTAAGGTTGGGGTAATTTGTTTTTCCCAATCCATCCAGATATTGGCTTGGTTATAGGCCACTAATTCAGCGCTGTTTAAATCATACAGTGCTTGATCTATTCCAGTTGTTCTTAAAAAATTATCATCATGCATGATAATGAGTTCATCATCTTTTAATTGTCGAACATCGAATTCAACTGCACGGATACCTAAATCGTGAATATATTGAAATCCCGCTAAGGTATTTTCAGGTGCTTCACCACGCGCGCCACGATGTCCGATAATTCTCATAATGAACTCACATTCTCATTTTCATCTGTCTAGTAATCGTTTAAGTCTTACTTCTAGTAATAACTTGACTTTATCATACTGTTAAAAATTTACTTCTAGACAGTGATTTATCGTTAAATCGTATCATTGATGTTCTTTTGCCAAAGCACTTCACTACCACCTTCTGCACGTTGTAAGGTGCGTGAAGCAACAAAAAACCAGTCGGATAATCTGTTAATTAATTGTAGAGCAGTTGCTTGAATATTTTGATCACGACTGTGTACGGTCATTAAGCTGCGTTCTGCTCGACGACATACAGCACGTGCTTGATGCGCATAGCTACATGCTAATGTCCCTGAAGGTAGAATAAAGTCCTTAAGCATTGGTAAGTCTTCATTCATTTTGTCGATTTCCTTTTCAAGAAATTCAACACAAACTGGTTGGAGCAAGTTGTAGTTAGGAATACAAACTTCACCACCCAAATCAAATAACCAGTGTTGAATCAAGCTCAGTGATTTATCCCAATGGGCTTTATCAACGATGTTACTCATTGAAATTTGTGAACGTAATACACCAACAATAGAATTTAGTTCATCTACATCACCGAGAGCGGTAATACGTAAGTCATCTTTCGCTACGCGAGAACCATCTCCTAATCCTGTGGTACCTGAATCGCCTGTACGGGTATAAATTTTACTTAAACGATGTCCCATAATTTTGTCCTAGATAAAAATGAAAAGATAAAGAATAAAAAAGGATAATGTCGGTCAAAACATTATCCATAAACTGCGCTGTTTTAGATATTTTTTTTGGGTGTCGCTTTTAGTAGCGGAAAGTTACCCCAACAGATGCAAGTCGACCACCGTTGATGTAGTAAACACCACTACCGTTGTATGCTGTCTTATAATTAACATCACCAATGTTTTCAATATTGGTAAAGAGTTTAATCATTGGAGTCGCTTGCCAGTAAGCATTGACATTAGTACTAACATAACCAGGCGTTGTGGTTGGTGTAGTCGATGGATAATCTGCAAAATCTTTTGAATTAGATTTTGCGACGACAGATGCAGAAACACCATATACGCCATCATCCCAACCTGTAGTTAGAGTTAAACTTTGGCGTGGTCGGCGAGTCAAATCTTTTTTAGTTTCATCATCTTTTGCTTGAACATAAGCATAAGTTGTAGTTAAAAAGAGTTTATCTTGTTGCCATTTAAATGAAGCTTCACCACCAGTAAAGGTTGCTTTATTTACGTTAACTAATTTACCCGCCTGATAACTAATCAGGTTGTCTACTTTATTGCGATAGATAGATAAACCTAAATCAATATTATGATTGAGTTTTTGATCGACACCGATTTCATAAGAAAAGCTTTCTTCTGGTTTTAAATCAGGATTTGCTCCCCAAGAAATTGCATATAAATCATTGGTTGTTGGTGCACGGAAAGCTGATCCTACATTTGCATAGATGCTTGTAAGTGGTAAAACTTGATAACGGACAGCACCTTGACCCACTGTGTGTGTACCAAACTTATCGTTGTCTTCTACACGAATACCGACTTGAGTTTCTAGACCATTGTGTTGATATTGATGCTGTGCAAAATAGCCAATAGTATCTACAGATTCTTTGTATTTAACATCTTGTCCGCCAAACAGATTTTTCGAATAAACATCACCTTTAATATCTTTAAAGGTTGAGCCGAATAAAATGTTTTGAGCAGGTGTCAGTTGCCATTTTGTATAGAGCTCAGCTTCTTGGGTTGTACTATGTACATAATCTGGAGAACTATTTTGCTCAATATTGTCTTTAAATTGCGAAAGTCGGGCATGAAGTGCGACATTATCTAAAATATCGACTCGACCTTTTAGATTAATGATTTCGTTTTTAAAATCTTGAGAAACAAGATTACCGTAATTGTCATAATCGCTATAGCCTTGATTTTCACTATAATCGACTGAGGCTGCATAGCGCTCTTTTTCAACACCTATTTTTGCACTATAACCCTTTTGATCAAAACTTGCTTTCTTGTTGTTTTTTGCATCTGTTACAGGAGTACCATCAGTTTCTAGGCGTTGTCCACGAACTTGAGCATAAAAACCATCTTGAGCAAGATCAGCACCAATTACTGCTTTATAGGTGTTATTTTCACCCATTTCACCAGTAACAAAAGCACCCGTTTTTTCAGGTGTTTTGGAAATCAGCTGAACTACACCACCAATCGCATCAGCACCATATAAAACTGATGCAGGTCCTTTTAATACTTCAATTTGTTTAATATCTGTTGTATCAATAAAAGGTAAAGATGCAGAGCCAGCAGTATTTGAGTTTAAGCGAACGCCATCTCTTAAAAGTAAAGTATGGTTAGAGTTTGTACCACGTAAGAAAATAGCAGCTGTTTGTCCATAGCCACCGCTTTGTACCATATTGATTGATGCATCTGTTTGTAACAGTTGTGGTAAAGATGCAATTGGTGATTGTTCAAGAATCTTCGGCTCAATAATATTGATTCGAGCAGGAACTTCACTGATTTTTTGCTCAGTACGAGATGCTGTGACAACGATTGTATCAAGTTTCGAATTTGCTTCTGAATTTGAAGAAGTATCTGCAAAAGCAGTAGAAGATAACCCCATCGCAATAGCGACAGCACCTACAAGTGCAGTAGGTTTAAAAATAACAGACATGATATGCTCCATACATTCACTCCCCGTGAATGATTGAGTTTAAGGGCACAACAAGCTGGTATCCGGACTTAAATATAGAACCTAAAGCGATTCAGATTATTCCACCTTCCCACAAAACATTGCAGTGGTGTAAGTCTTTTGACTTATTAAAGAATAATATTTTCATTTTACCGTTGCGGGGGCAGTGTTGGATTTCCACCAACTTCCCAAAGCCTTAAGCTAGACTTGTTGCATTTGTGTGCAGTATAAAGTTTGTTTAGTGTATAAACAATGTAAAACAGATAATCCTATAGAACTTTAACGCAAGTGAATAAATTTGCTTTACAATGATTTGCTTAAAATACTGAAAAAATCAGTTTGATCTGAACAAATTCGAGTTCAAAGCTATGCGTACCCGTGCCAAAATTTGTGGGATTACACGACCACAGGATATTCAAGCTGCTGTACAAGCAGGTGTGGATGCGATTGGTTTTGTGTTTTATGAACCTAGTCCACGTTATGTCACGATTGAATTGGCTCAGCAATTGGCACAACTTATTCCACCGTATATCAACATTGTTGGATTATTTGTTAATGCCAGTGCACAAGACATTGCACAAGTATTAGAACAAGTGCCTTTGGATATTATTCAGTTTCATGGTGATGAAACTGCACAACAATGTCAGCAGATCGCACAGTATAATAAGCGCCGTTGGTACAAAGCCATTCAGATTAAACCTGATGCAAAAAATTCAGATATTATTACGACAATTCAGCAATACCAACAGGCTGGCGCGAGTGCTATGCTTTTAGACGCATGGCATCCTGAACTGAAAGGAGGGACTGGACACAGTTTTGACTGGTCTCAATTCCCTAAACTCGATATTGCTTTAATTTTGGCAGGTGGTTTAAAACCTGAAAATATTGAAGACGCTATACAAACGACTCAAGCGTATGCAGTCGATGTCAGCGGAGGCGTAGAATCCGCAAAAGGTATCAAAGACCAACAACTCGTAGAACGATTTATGCAAGGAGTCCAACGTGGATCAGCAAAGTAATCAACAAAATAGTGTGATTGACTATACCCAATTCCCAGATCAAAACGGGCATTTCGGTATCCATGGCGGACGTTTTGTGTCAGAAACTTTAATGGCAGCTTTAGAGGATTTAGAGAAACTCTATTTCCGTATGAAAGATGATGCGCAGTTTCTGGCAGAATTCGACCGTGATCTCGCTTATTATGTCGGACGTCCTAGTCCGCTTTACTATGCTGAGCGATGGTCGAAAGAGTTGGGTGGTGCGCAAATTTATCTTAAACGTGAAGACTTAAATCATACAGGCTCACATAAGGTCAATAACACCATTGGTCAGGCGCTACTTGCGAAGCTTTCTGGCAAAAAACGTATTATTGCGGAAACGGGTGCAGGTCAACATGGTGTGGCGACTGCAACAATTGCCGCGCGTTTAGGTCTTGAGTGTGTGGTATTCATGGGTGCTGAAGACGTAAAACGTCAGGCCATGAATGTTTACCGTATGCGTTTGCTTGGTGCAACGGTTGTGCCTGTAGAAAGTGGTTCTAAAACATTAAAAGATGCCATGAACGAAGCGATGCGTGATTGGGTAACCAATGTAGATTCGACTTACTACGTGATTGGTACGGTTGCAGGTCCACATCCATATCCTCAATTGGTACGTGATTTCCAGTCGATTATTGGTCGTGAAGCACGTAAACAAATTCAAGAGCAAGCAGGTCGTTTACCAGATGCTTTGGTTGCATGTGTCGGTGGTGGTTCAAATGCAATGGGCTTGTTCTATCCATTCTTAAATGATCAAGATGTCAAAATGTACGGTGTTGAAGCAGCAGGTTTAGGCATTGAAACAGGTAAACATTCAGCGCCATTAAATGCAGGTCATGTTGGTGTTTTACATGGCAACCGTACTTATTTAATGTCAGATGAGCAAGGTCAGATTATTGAAACACATTCAATCTCAGCAGGCTTGGATTATCCTGGTGTAGGTCCTGAACATAGTTTCTTAAAAGACATGCATCGTGTGAATTATGTGCCAATTAATGATACAGAAGCACTTCAAGGCTTCCGTGATTTGACTCATATTGAAGGGATTATTCCTGCATTGGAAAGTTCACATGCAATGGCTTATGTGACTAAACTCGCGCCAACAATGTCGAAGGATCAAATTATTATTGCGACGGTATCGGGTCGTGGTGACAAAGACTTAATGACTGTTGCACGTATTGATGGTGTTGAAATGGTCGAGATGTAATTCATCTTACTCGATCAATTTAAAAGCCTCTTTTATAGAGGCTTTTTTATTTCTGGACTAGACAGGATCATGGGGAAACTCTACAAAAAGCACATGGAAATCATGAGCTAAATTACCCAGAATTTACCGAAAATAATCGGTTAATTTTTTTATATGCATTTTTTACAACGGGTTCGAGTTGAACCTTTTCCTGAAAAAATTGTCTGGGGATGGAAAGACACATTTGCGATTTGTATTATCCCTTTAATTATTTTAAATGGCTTTATTTTAGAAAAAATATTTGGAATCTCGATAGCTGTTAGTCTGGGCGATACCATTTTAAGAGGCGTGCTGTTTATTTTAGTGTGCTACTTATATAAGGAAATGTTGCTTACGCATTGGCAAAAGTATAAACAGGCCTTTTGGCGCTCAAGTGTCTTGGTGGTGGTTGGTGCAATCGTGCTACAAGTGGTGATCTCACTGACACGTCAGCTTTTACCACTCGGGCCGAGTACACAAGAAAAACACCTGATTGATCCTGAACATATTCCTTTTCTCAGTCTGTTGGTGATTAGCTTGGGGCCACTATTTACTGCGCTTTTAGAAGATATTGTGTTTCGCTATACTTTATTGCAAAAGTTATTTATCTAACCGTGGCTATGGCGCATTGTACTGATTATATTGAACTCTATATTATTTGGTCTGATTCACTATCATAATTTTGATGGAAATTTAATCGCAACAATCAGCTTTATAAGTGCAGGTTTATTTTTAAATCTGATCTATTTGTGGACACGCAATATTTGGCATGTATTACTCATTCATTTTTTGAACAATGCCGTATTATCTGTAGGTGGAATTTTATTATTAAAACTTGTTCAAACATTAACTTAGTGACTGAATATGTCTAGTTTATTTATCGTTATGTTAGGTGGTCGTCATGCACGTGCCAATGTTGAAGTTCATGATGTGGTTCTTGCCGTAGGCGATTCGCTTGAAGATGTTTATCCTCAATTAAAAAATGCGTGGTTTGGTGAGCAACAGGGTTTACACATCGACGCATGGCAAAAATTACAGGCTTTAGTGTTTGAAAATAAGAAATATCAAATACATTTTACTGATGCGCAACCCAATGCATCAGATCAGAAGCTTTGGCTGATTAATTTAGGCGGCTATGATGCAAATGAGTTCGGTGAGTTACACCGCTATATCCTGATTGTTGCTCAAGATGCGATTGAAGCGAAAGCCAAGGGTAAACAGTATTTTGCAGGGCATTGGCAAAAACCACATACCGATCGAGTTTTAGAGGTCGATGATTGTCTGGCGATAGATCAGGTATATGGCCGTTATGTGCAATTGATTGAAGTAGATTTGAATGCTGATTCTCATGCAGAGCTTGACCAAAGTGTTTGGGAGAATACCTATTTGACTATCTGAGTTGTCATCGCTTGATCTGCTTAAAAAGGGCGCTATATTGCAGCTTTAAAAGATTAAGCGGATCTTAATTTTAAAAAATTGACATCAATCATTGCATTGCTCTCTCATAATCTAGTTAGTGTAACAACAGAAACTTCGCAATGTTTTCAACAAGTTTACATAGACTAAAAACTCAAACAAAACACTGCGGAGTGTGATCAATGAGCGGTTTATTAGATGAGTTAGGTAAAATTGCAGGTGCAGTGATTGCTGAGCAAAGTGTCGATAAGTTAGATCCTGATGCTGGCTTTCTAGAAAAAGCAGTTGGCGCATTTGCAGGTTATGAAGCCGCAAAAATTGCCGAAGACAAACTAGAAAATAGTGATGAGCAGCAGAAACCAGAGGATTAATTCAAAATTGGTAAACCCAGCTTTGGGCATTGATCTTAATCAATCCTGTATAAGATAAATAAGCTACAGGGTTGAATAAGTTTAGTATTGAGATGATAGCTGTGATCAAAGAGAGGGCATATTCGATATGCTCTTTTTTATTATCTAAAATAAAGATAAGCAATGAAGAAAAACATCCATAACGTAATAAAAGCATGCTTTGCCCGTAAAGCATTGCCAATTCGATCTTTGCACAATGCTTATCAATAAAACCGCTATAAAATATGGAAAAAAAGCATTTCTTTGATAGATCAATACTCGTTATATTGTGCATCGTTATAATGAAACTACTAGCTGTACGCCATGTATTTATATACTGATTTCGATCAGCAACTGATCAATGAACGTGTTGCACAATTCCGTGATCAAACGGAACGTTATTTAGCTGGAAAACTCACTGAAGATGAGTATCGTCCATTACGATTACAAAATGGTTTATACGTACAGCGTTATGCGCCAATGCTACGTATTGCTGTACCTTACGGTTTAATGAACTCTAAACAATTACGTAAAGTTTCAGAGCTGGCCAAAGAATATGACCGTGGTTATGCACACGTTTCGACACGTCAGAACATTCAGTTTAACTGGCCTGCGCTAGAAAATGTGCCTGATATGCTAGAAGGTTTAGCTTCTGTTCAGATGCATGCGATTCAAACTTCAGGAAACTGTATCCGTAATACCACAACTGACCAATACGCTGGTGTTGTTGCTGGAGAAATTGCAGATCCACGCCCGACGTGTGAATTGATTCGTCAGTGGTCTACATTCCATCCTGAGTTTGCATTTTTACCGCGTAAGTTCAAAATTGCAGTTTCTGCACTTGAAGAAATTGATCGTGCAGCAACTTCATTCCATGACATTGGGGTGTATTTAACTCGTAATGAAGCGGGTGAGTTGGGTTATAAAATCAAAGTGGGTGGTGGTCTAGGCCGTACACCTATCATTGGTTCTATGATTCGTGAGTGGTTGCCACGTGAAGATTTAATTGCTTATTTAGAAGCAGTTCTGCGTGTTTATAACTTGCATGGTCGCCGTGACAATAAATATAAAGCTCGTATTAAAATTTTGGTTAAAGCATTAACACCACAAGTTTTTGCTGAAAAAGTTGAAGCTGAATTTGCTGAAACAATTAAAACCTTGAAAGTTCAACCTGAAATTTTGCAAAAATTAGACGAAGAGTTTATGCCGTTTGATTATCAAAATTATGCAGATGAAGATTTCAGTGGCTTATTTGCTGAATATCCAAAGTTTAAACAGTGGTTCAATATCAATACCAATGCACATAAAGTTGCAGGCTATCGTATTGTCACTATTTCACTGAAACGTGCGGGTATTGCACCAGGTGATATGACTGTTGAAGAAATGAATTTGATTGCAGATCTTGCAGACAAATATACATTTGGTGAATTACGGACCACACACGAACAAAATATTTCATTGGTTGATGTACCACAGAAAGATTTATTTGAATTGTGGCAAACACTTGAAAAGAATAATCTTGCTCGGGCACATATTGGTTTTATTACCGATATCATTTGCTGCCCAGGCGGTGACTTCTGTTCATTGGCAAATGCGAAATCTATTCCAATTTCTGAAGCCATTACACGTCGTTTTGATGATTTAGATACAGTCTATAACTTAGGCCATATCGACTTGAACATTTCAGGTTGTATGAATGCTTGTGGTCATCACCATGTCGGCAACATCGGTATTTTGGGTGTGGACAAAAAAGGTGCTGAATTCTATCAAATTACCTTAGGTGGAAATGCAGACCATGACGCTTCAATTGGTGATATTTTAGGACCATCATTTGCAGCAGAATCTGTACCTGACATTATTGATGAAATTTTAAATACTTATCTTGATCTTCGTAACGAAGGTGAAGAATTTATTGAAACTTATCGTCGAGTGGGTATTCAACCTTTTAAGGAGCGCGCATATGCTTAATACCGCACTTCAAGTCCTCTCTAAAGATGGCACTGTTGCAGACAATACCTATCAAATCATTGCTGAAGATGGTGTATTGCCACAAGGTGATGTGTTGTTGACTGTTGAGCAGTTGGACCAGCTTGCGAATGTGACGGGGAAAAAAGCACTATTTCTTACCGTAGATGCTTCACCTGAAACCAATGCGTTTCCATTAGATCAGTTAGATGCGATCTTTATTGATTTTGCTGGTTTTAATGATGGTCGTGGTTATTCATTTGCTGCGTTGTTACGTCGCCAAGGCTATACAGGCGATCTTCGGGCAACAGGCGATGTGTTTAAAGATGTTTTGAACTATATGAAGCGTTCTGGTTTCGATACTTTTGTTGTAAAAGAAGGTAAAGATATCCATGAGGCAGCAGCAGGTTTAGGTGATTTTACTCATCCTTACCAAGCCTCTACAGCTGTACCAAAAGCACATTATCAAACAGGTGCTTGATTGCTCTAAGTACTGATTTTGAAATGAAAGCCGAACGAAAGTTCGGCTTTTTATTGTTCTCAAGTTAAAGCTGGTGTAGCCATTGCTTATTATGAATATGATTTCAATGATATAAATTGGTATTCGGCTTTATTTGTATCGTGCCCAAATCAATATTGATTCAACATAAGATCATCTGTTAGTAAAACCTTTCTCTGATTAAAACTATTGATAAAAATTTCATCGTTGCATTTTTGCAATGTTGTAGGCTGGAAAAGTCTATATATCTACAACAATGAACAGCAGATAATTAAACAAAGATGATTCATGGTGGATGAAATGTTAAATCAAACAATGGGTGACTTATCTCTACTCAAAGGCTGGAACGCAACTTTACCCAATACTGAAGTCATGCCTGTACTATTTTTGGGTCATGGCTCACCCATGAATGCAATTCAAACCAATGATTTTACTCGTTCATGGAATCGTATTGGCGCTGAAATGGGCACACAACCGACAGCAATTTTATGTATTTCTGCACATTGGCTTACCCAAGGGGGTACAGCCGTCACTGCAATGCAACAACCGAAAACCATTCATGATTTTGGTCGTTTCCCTCAAGCATTATTTGATGTGCAATATCCTGCTACTGGAAATAAAGCTTTGGTTGAGGCAACAACTGAAGTAATTCACAGTATAGAAGTTCATCATGATCATAGTTGGGGATTAGATCACGGAACATGGGGGGTGTTATGTCATGTATTTCCACAAGCCAATATTCCTGTTGTTCAATTGAGTGTCGACTATAGTCAAGGTGCCCAATATCATTATGACTTGGCTAAACAATTGGCGCAGTTACGTCGTAAAGGGGTATTGATTGTTGCTAGTGGTAATCTCGTACATAACCTAAGCAAAATTGCCTTTGATAAATTTGATGACCATTATGGTTATGATTGGGCTTTAGAGGCTGATGCAAAGATGAAAAATTTCTTAGCGACACATAACCATCAAGCTTTAATTGATTGGCAAAAGCAAGGTGCTGAGTTTTTATTGTCAATTCCAACACCTGATCATTATTATCCAATGTTATATGCCTTAGGTTTGCAGGAAGAGAAAGATGAGTTACATATTTTTAATGATCAAGCCGTCGCTGGTTCATTAACTATGACCTCATTTCGACTTGATCAACATTAATTTCAGTTGTTAAAAATATAAAAGTTGGGTCTAAGGATTCAGCTTTTATAGTATTGATGAGATTGTACGATTGGCATTGATTCCCTCAAGATAGAATTCTTGCAAGATCATTACGCAATTTTCAAATATTGATGTCTTACTTTCTTACAGAGCAGTTTAGACATCAATGAATCCATATGAAATTTAGAATAACGGAGAATTAATAAATTTATAGAAGAATGCTGTAGCTAATGATGGTTCTAACAGTAAAGGAAATAAGAAACCATATATTGCACCCGTAATATGCGCGCGGTGATCGATTAATGGCGAATGCCCTGAACGGATTGCATACAGGCTATAGCATAAATAAATCGTCCCAAAAATAATCGCAGGTACAGGTAAAATATAGATATAAATCATGCCCCAAGGATTAAACAGAATCGCACTAAATAATACTGCATTGACTGCACCCGAAGCCCCTAAACTTCGATAGGAATTTAGGGTTCGATTATGCAAATAGCTGGGAATCGCAGCAATGATGATGGCGCTACAATAAAATAAGACAAAGCCCATACCACTTAAGTAACCACGGAAAAACCATTCAACATTTCGCCCAAAGAAGTACAAGGTAAACATATTGAAAAATAAATGCATACCATCTTTATGGATAAAACCATGGGTTAAAAATCGATCATATTGACCATGCTTAATCGCTGAAACATTGAAAATTAAACGATTCATTACATTGCGTTGTTGCCAAGCAATAAAAGAAATCGCAAGTGTGATTAAAATAATCAGAAGGGTATGGGTAAGACCAGTGATCATATTGTTATAAATGACGTTGTTATCGTAATAGCAATATAACCTATATCATTGTCAATCAATAGGCTATCGCAATATTCTGTTCATTATCCTTCATTCAGTTGACAGTTCACCATCCAGCGAATACCAAACTGATCGGTGAAAGCACCATATAAAGCACCCCAAAATGTAGGTTCTAGTGCCATTTCAATATGACCATTGGTAGAGAGTGCTGTAAATAATCGCTGAGCTTCATCCGCTTCGTGAGCTTCTAAGTTGATTGAAATATAATGGTTGGTGCCTTTGCTAAATGGCGCACTATTAGGTGCACAGAACTGCTCGCTGGTGTCTGAACCCATCAATACAGTAAATTCATTAATCGGCAGAGAAACATGTAAAATATAGTTTTTCTCTTGGTCTGGCACTTGGACATCGGGCAGTTCGGAATAACGTTTTAAAAATGAGAATTCACCGCCAAAAACAGATTTATAAAAATTAAAAGCAGCTTCCGTCTGACCTTGAAAGTTTAAATAGTGATTAAGTTGCATTGTGATTGTCCATTTTGTTGTTTTGAAGTGATTAATTTATCAGCTGATGGTTTAAAACTTGATGAATATTTTGTAATTGAAAACAAAAATCCCTCAATCATAAATGAGGGACTTTTGTTTTCTAGGTTATCGCTTTGGTCTGCTTAAAGCTGTTTATCTTGTTGTTGCTCTAATTTTAAATCCTGTTTATTGGCATAACCATCAATATCTTCATTTTGAAGAACTTCATTTGGATTTGGACGATCTACAAAGCCAATTTTTGGTACAGGGATTTCAATCTGATTTTCCACAAAACGATTGCGGATTAACTCATGAATTTCATCTTTAACTTGTAAGTAGTTTGCTTGCATACACCACAGTGCAAATAAAATTTCAATGGAGGACTCTCCAAAGGCTGAAACAGTCACACGCGGTTTAGGATCTGCTAGAACTAATGGGTAATCGTTGGCAACATCAATTAAAACTTCACGGACTTTATTGATGTTCTCATTAAAGTTAATTGCAACTGTAATCGACAATCGCCGTATCGGGAATTTTGATAGATTATGTACAGGGGCGCGAATCAATTGCTCATTGGGAAGGCGCACATAGACATTGTCCATGGTCAAAAGTTTCACTGAAAGTAAGTCAATCGAAATCACTTCACCTTCAATGGTATGTCCACGAATCAGGGTGATTTGAATTGTATCGCCAACTTCAAATGAACCTTCGCCAATTAAAAATAAGCCACTGATTAAATTTGATGCAGAAGTTTGTGAGGCAAAACCCAATGCAACAGTTAAAATCCCTGCTGCGCCTAAAAATACGCTGAGTTTAAAGCCCGCTTCTTTTAAGCTGGCAATCACAAACAGTAAGAAAATAAAATAAAAAATACCTCTACGCCAAACCAATCGTTGATGTGCATTAAAGCGCGCACCGATGGTACGGATAAAAGTGTTGGAAATGACGCGTGCCAGTACAAAACCCACAAAGCAAAGGATCAGAGCAACAGCAATTTCACTTAAGCGGTCGACATTTACATTGGTAAAGATGCCTTTTAGGCTATTGGCAATGTCTTTGGGAATATTGGATTCAGCCATTTTTACCTCATCCCTTAGAAAAATGAATCAAACATATTGAACAAAGCGCCGCCTGGTGAGCGTGGCGGATGTACATAAATTACTTCGCCGGCCAAAGGTGGTGTACGATTTTCAATTCTTACACGGGCAGGGCGATCATTGCCTTCATAAACAACCTTGATTTGTGATGTCCATAAACGTCCTGTGCTTTCACTATAAAATAAAGGCAGTGCAGGAACTGGTACATTCATACGGTCAAATCGAAGCTGATGACTACTGACATTGTGAAAATCAATTGGTGTTACTGCCCGAAAGGCACGTGGACGTAATAAATTTAATTCAGTACGACCGTCGACTGAGGTGGCATAACACATTTCACCTGTACGGTGATCAGGGCCAAACCATGTATCCTTAGGTAAAATTACAGGAATATCAAATAAGGGTTCTTTTTGGGCTTGCACAAAACCTGAAATCCACAGTGGTGTACTGATATAGAGTGTGCCGCGTTGACCTGCTGGAATATAAATTGGATCAACAGGACGAATCACCACAGAGCGGTCAGCTAAACGGGGCATGAGTTGAAATGCTTTATGGGTCTCGCGAAACATATAGCGTTCAACATGTACAGGTTCAGGAAAACCAAAGTTTACATCATGAATTTTATGCCATTGCTGTTCATAGTCATATTGGAATTTTGGACGATAATATTCCAAGCGCCATTCTTGTAAACCACGAGTAATGCGCATCATCATAGAACCAAATTGCCATGCTTTGGATTGGTTCAATTCAAACAGTTGTTCTCCCCACCACTTTAAATCAGGGAGTTCTGGTTCCAGATGTTCTTTCTTCTTAGACAAAAGTGTTTATCCCATTCATAAAATCATCATCAAATCTTTAACAAACAGACTTCACGCTGTCATGAGCATAGAGTACACTCAAAGCAATTTAAATCATTAATATAAGTTGTAATGCAAGTTCTCAAACAATTACAAATACCATATAGTTTTGCAAAACGGCATGGAGTGCTGTTGCGTTATGAAGGTGATCAAGTTTTTATTGTTCGCCGTCAGGATACCGCACAAATTGCGATTCAGGAAGCCCGCCGCTATCTCGGTCGTACAGCACAACATCAATTATGTAATGAAACTGAGTTTAATCACATGCTCAGTTCAAGCTATGCTGGTGAAACGGGCGAATCGCAACAGGTTGCAGCTGGTCTTGAAGATCACCCTGATCTATTGAGTCTGGCCGATCAGATTCCTGAAACTGAAGATTTGATGGATCAGGAAGATGATGCTCCAATCGTGCGACTCATCAATGCTTTATTATCTGAAGCGATTCGAGTCGGGGCTTCAGATATTCATATTGAAGCTTTTGAAAAGAAATTATCTGTTCGCTTACGGGTAGATGGGCAATTGCGTGAAATCGTACAGCCTCGTCGTGAACTTGCGCCATTGTTGGTATCGCGTATTAAAGTCATGGCAAAACTCGATATTGCAGAAAAACGTATTCCACAAGATGGTCGTATTTCTTTACGTCTTGCAGGACGTGAGGTGGATGTCCGTGTTTCGACCTTGCCATCGTCGCATGGTGAACGTGTCGTTATGCGTTTGTTGGATAAACAAGCGGGTCGACTCAACATGACTCATTTGGGTTTAATGAAGCCTGACTATGAGCGTTTAACGCAATTGGTTCATCGTCCACATGGCATTATTCTAGTCACTGGCCCTACAGGTTCCGGTAAAACCACGACTTTGTATGCCGCGCTTTCTGATTTGAATGATGGTTCTAAAAATATCCTCACTGCTGAAGATCCGATTGAGTATCAACTTGAAGGGATTGGGCAGACTCAAGTGAATACCAAAGTGGATATGACCTTTGCCCGTGCGTTAAAAGCCATGCTGCGTCAAGATCCAGATGTGGTGATGGTGGGTGAGATTCGTGATTTGGAAACGGCTGAAATCGCAGTTCAAGCGTCTTTAACAGGTCACTTGGTTTTATCTACACTACATACCAATACGGCAATTGGTGCTGTGACCCGTTTAAAAGATATGGGAATTGAACCCTTCTTATTATCCAGTTCATTGATTGGGGTGATTGCCCAGCGTTTAGTTCGGACATTGTGTTCTCATTGTCATACATGGCGTGAAGCAGATGACTTTGAAAAAGATGTGTTTAAACCTGTGAGTTTAGAATCGAATTTAAAACTGCCTGTGCCGAATGGCTGTGATTTTTGTTCCCATACGGGCTTTACAGGACGTACTGCGATTTATGAAATTGTACCGATTGATGAGCAGATGCGCCGTTTGATTCATGGTAATGCAGCAGAATATGAGCTTGAAGAATATGCCCGTAAAGATGCAGGTTCAATTCGAGATGATGGTTTACGTAAAGTATTGGCGGGTAAAACTACAATGGAAGAGGTTTTACGGGTAACCAATGAAGCGGCTGAGTAAGCCTGATTCTTTAATAGTTTATATGTTATTTCCTAGCCCTTAATAATCGTTTATCAAAATAGATATTTAGCTAAAGCAGTTTTTTTTGATAAGTATTTATTTAGGGTATGGAAATTTATGTTTGGATTTTCGTCATCTCTAAATGAAAATCATCTTTGTTCTGTTAACTTTTTTGTTCTTCAAATCTAAAATAATATGGAAATAGATCAGAATCATCTTTTGTACATTTCATAAAATGCCTAAAAACAGTTAACTCCACTGCCTCATTTAGTTCTAAGTCTTGTTGATTTAACTCTTCCGTGAGTTCTTTTGTTGGGGAGTTTAGGTTAAATCTCCCTGTTACGTTATAGATGTAAGAGTTTTCTGTTTCAATATCTAATCTTAAATCGGTTCTCCATTGTGAATTACTTCCCCATCCTTGAGATAAGTCAAAGTATTTTCTATTTTTACGTCTGAATGCCCAATAAATTGAAGCCTTGTTTATTAAGTTTAAATTGAATTTATCTGGATTGAGTAAAATTTTCACACCAGCTTTTTTTATCATTAAATTATTTAGTTTTACAGCAGGAAAGTTACACTCAATAATTTCGAAATCATTCATTCCTATTTGTGCTTCTATTATTTCACAATTAAAAGGTTTGAATGAAAAGGGTGTAGTTATTTCAAGACCAAGAAGGTTATTAAATTCAATGTATTCCGCTACTGTAATTCTTGGTCCTTTCCAATCAGAATCATCAGCATCATTGTCAGTTTGAAAAGGAAGTGTCAGTAGGTCTAATACACGAGATAATGCATAAAGCTCCCAAATATCTTCTTGCAATAATTCATTTTTTCTACCACTTATTTTGTTGGATATATTCGAAATATAATTCTTATAGTCATTTTCAACAATCCATTTTTTAATTACAGATTCAAAAAAACCTTCAGCTTTAAAGTCTAATATTGTTTCAAAGTCTAATATTTTAAAATATAAATCTTTAATACTAAGTGCCATTGTTTACCCTAAGATTTAGATACATAAAATTATACAGAACATTTTTTTAGCGAATAAATATACTTGGGTGAAAATTCAAACTGATTTAAATAGCTTTGTAAATTACCCCTACCTAAAAATAAATTTATACTTCTAGGTAGGTTTTATCATAACATTAAACAATCACATTCAATGTCACATCAATATTGCCACGAGTCGCATTTGAATATGGGCAAACGATATGTGCAGCATCTACTAATTTCTGTGCTTCTTCTTGCTCTAAACCTTCTAAATGAATATTTAAAGTCACTTGAATACCAAAACCAGTAGCGATTGGACCAATACCAATATCACCTTCGATATAAACATCTGGGGTAATTTTTAAATGATCACGATTCGCAACAAATTTCATCGCACCAAGGAAGCAAGCAGAATAACCTGCTGCAAAAAGTTGTTCAGGATTGGTACCACCACCAGCACCACCCATTTCTTTAGGCACTGCTAATTTAACATCTAAAATTCCGTCTGATGATGTTGCACGACCATCACGACCGCCAGTTGCTTTTGCGTGTGCTGTATAAACCACTTTTTCTAAAGACATCGGAAATCATCCATTTTTGATTGCGTTCAATTATATCGTATACGATATAAATATTTAAACAAGTAGCGTTTGTGTAAAATTTGATAACTTTATTTTGAAATGTTTTCGCGTAAGTTTGAAAGAAGATCTTTCAATTGAGTAATGCTGTCTAAATCACAGGCACTGGCTTGAGCAACTTGTAACGGAATATCCACGGCTTTTAATTTTAGCGCATGGCCCTGAGCAGTGAGGCTAATAATCACTTGACGTTCATCTTTCGTAGAACGTTCGCGGTTAACAATACCATTACTTTGTAATTTTTTGAGTAAGGGGGTCAGGGTAGATGATTCTAAAAAGAGTTTTTCACCGATTTCAGACACAGTTAGGCCATCTTTTTCCCAAAGGACTAACATAACTAAATACTGTGGATAGGTCAGTCCTAGTGGTGCGAGTAATTTACGATAAAGTTGATTTAATGCTAAGTTTGTAGAGTAAACAAGAAAGCAGAGTTGATGATCAAGATTTAAATTTGAATAGTCTTGTTGCATGCTTGTCTCGTGAAGATATTACGCCTCACAAGTATAACGTTGTTTTGTCTTGTTCAGGAAATAAAAGTCATTAATGGCAATACAGACTTAGAATGACATCAATTTGCGATGTTGCATTAAAGGCATTGTTTCACGAATTGAGCGCTGCTCATTCAAATCAAAAGGTACCGTCATCAATTGCGCGCCTTCTGAATCTGTAATGGCTAAAATTTGCCCACGACTATTGGTTGCGCCAGCATGTCCCCAGGTTTGACGTTTTTCACCATGCCAACCTTGCTGTGCTGCACCTAAAACATGACATTGACTGTCCATCGCACGTGCTTGAAGTAATAACTGCCAATGCATTTGACCTGTGGTATAGGTAAATGCAGCTGGTGCAGTCAAAATATTTGCACCTTGCGCTCTCAAGGTGAGTGCAAGTTCTGGAAAGCGTAAGTCGTAGCAAACCATCAAACCAATTTGTCCAAAAGGTGTTTTTGCGACAACAACATCACTGCCTGGTTCAAAAAACTGAGATTCTTGATACCCACCAACAGCATCACCCACTTGTACATCAAATAAGTGAATTTTGTCATAACGTGCTTCAGTGCCTTCTGGACTGATACATAGGCTGACAGTACGAACTCGACCGTCAGCAATAATTGAACCATCTGGACGGAAAGGGCAAGGCAATGTCCCTGCAACAATCCATATTTGATAATGATGTGCTAAGTTTTCTAAACGCTTTTGAATTTCTTCAAAACGTGCAGCAGTTTCCCGTTGTTTACCTGCGGCAAAGCAGACAAAATTTTCAGGAAACACAATCAAAGAAGCTCCATCAGCTTTACTTTGTTGTATCAACGACTCAATCACGCTGAAGTTTGCTTCAATGTCATTTTGAGAGTTCATTTGAACAACGGAAAGTAAAGTCATGGGCTATCCCTGATAAAGCAATTTTGAAATTATTAAGCGTTTTGCTGGTTTGAAGATACACATTCCATTGTATCTTGCTGCTTTTCAAGTTGTTTAACTAATGGCTCGAACATATTTTGGTTGTTTTCATTGAGCTTCATTAATGTTTTGTGTGCATCGAGAACGGTACACAGCATTGTGCTGTGATTAACATTATCGTCAATCAAAGCATTGGTGCACACTTGAGGGTCACCACAGTAATTTAAAATGACAAAAACCTGCCCTAAGCCCATGCTATTGGCTAGAGTGGTAATATCTGGATTTGTGGACAGCATCACCGCTTGGATGTGGTGTACTTGTTTCAACTTTAAGCCAAGCTTGGCAAGTATTCCAAGAACTGTACTATCAATAAATGTGGTTTGGGTTAAATCAACAATTGCGCCAATGACGTTTTTCTGTTGTTCAATCCTTGCCAAAAGTTTGTCTAAACTAATACAAGATTGGGCTCGCACTTCACCAATAAGTTTGAAAATATGCGTTCCATTCAAGCTTGCATATTCAACATGACCTGTTGACATATAAATGCCATTTGCAGAGAAGGATAGGAAAATTATCACATAGCGCAAGTCTATACTCAAGCGTTTGCGTATAGGTTATTAGTCTAATTTATTATATGTATTTGATTATATTGTTAATTCATTCTGCGGAGACTGAGGATTGCAATGTCATCTGCTACATGTTCTGGTGCGCGGAATGATTGATTTTGCAAATGATAGACCAATTGTGAGAACTGTTCATTCAAGCCACCTGAGAATGGTTCAAGGGCACCATCAGAACAAATAATGAACCGAGCATGCTTGGTTAAGGTACATTGAAATTCTTCAACCTCTAAGTCTTCTGTGAGTCCTAAAGGAAAACTGCTGGTATTCAAGACACGAGGGGCTTGGTTGGGTTCAAAAATGATGGGGGGAGGGTAATGTCCCGCACTTGACCATTTTAAAGCATGCGTTTCTAGATTTAGAATGCCAGCTAACATAGTGATGTGTTTTTCAATGTTTTCTTGAACCAGCATACCATTGAGCTTTTTAATCAATTCTCTTGGTGTTTTCGAGCGACCATGAAAGGCAGCCATCCAAGATGTCAGTAAAGAGCTAGTTACCCCATGACCCGACACATCGGCCAAATAGAACATGATTTCTTTATCACTGATTTTCCAGTAGTCATACCAGTCACCAGACAAATACGCAGAAGGCTGGAAAAGCGTTTCAACTTTATAGTTTTGCAGTTCAATTGGATTTGGAAGAAGTTTCTTTTGTAGCTCTGCGGCAGATGGTAAATCACGGCTATCTTGATTACGTTTATATTGCGCATCAATTTTTAATAAAGAATCTTCAAGATTGGCTGGAAGCTTGGTCCAGATCCAACCAGCAAGGGCACCAAGTTCCCATGCTTGAGAAAGTTCGCTTCCTTCATTTTCTTGTGCAATGACAATGGTAGGTAAAGCCCATTGGTATTGTAAAAAATCGTGGACGTCTGCAATTGCAATAATTGTTGGATCATAACGATGAATGTCTTCAATGGTAATCATCTGCAAGCTAGGAAGCGTATCTAATACTTGTTCTAAGCTTGAAATTTGGCGACTGGGTTGAATGAAATACATAGAAGAAATGAATGATCCTTAATCGGTATAAAAGCATTATCCAGTAGATTTACTATAGATGACACCACAATGCTAGTAAAACCATATGAATTACTAGCAAATAAGTTTAACAAAATATTGTGGTTATTTGTCTGCGTTTGTATCAGTAGGATGATTGCTGTCGTCCTCATCATCATCTACAAATGCGACAGCTTCCTGTCCACGGCCTTTTTTCTCAGCAATTTGGAATGCTAAACGTTGTAAATAGATATCGCGAATTGCTGAGTAACGATCACCTTGCAATACACTTTCAACATCTAGAAGTTTAGAACGGGTATTAATCCCACCTAAAGCACGATTACCCCAGATTAAACCTGTTTGATGGTTGTTATCCATTGGATAGGTAAGCGGATTGGCATAACCTTCAGCAACATAATCAACTGAGTGACGAAGTGTGCTTGGTCCTAAGATAGGCAGCATGACATAAGGGCCACTTGGAATACCGTAGTAACCTAATGTGGTACCCAAGCTTTCTTCTTCAGTTGCTAAACCTAAGCGAGTTGCAGGATCAGCTAAACCTAAAGAGCTGACAGTGTTAATGGTAAAACGACCTAGAGACTTGGCTGCACGACTAAAGCGCCCTTGAGCAAGTTGGTTGACCGCATTCCATGGTTCACTCAGGTTTTTACGAAATAAACTATATGAAGAACGTACATCACCAGGCACTTTTGCTTTGTACTGAACAGCAATAGGTCGAGCAACATTACGGTCGATCATGTCATTAAACGCATAAATTTCACGGTTCAATGGTTGTAGTGGATCTTTTACAGCATCTGGTTGCGCTGCATTGGCATTCACTTTTAAGTCATTTTTTGTGATGTTTTTAAGCTCTCTAAGGGCTTCAATTCTTGGGTGTTTAGAAGCTGCTTCATTTTCTAGTGCTGAAGAATTCTCTTGAGACGACTTATCATCTGAATCAGAGTTTGTAGAAACAGCATTGTCCGAATTCTCTTGAGCAGATAATTCGTCTTGAGCAAATACATGGCTAGTCAGACCAATGCTAAGTAAACAAGCCCAAAGTACATGATAAGGACGCATAGAATTCCTTGAAATATTCTTAAAGTAAAAGTAGTCGATAACGATATAGCTATATTAAAGACTTCATAATCGTATTCTAACAGTAGTTATTGCATATGTATTAAAGCAAATTTGATTAAAAAGTGTGAATAAATATGATAAACGAACATTATTTGTTCGAACAATTAAAATAATTAAAAAAAGGGGTTGTGTTGGTTATGGAATGCTGTAGAATGCACATCCATCGGCGGTGATGTTAAATAAAACTTCTGATAAATCAGGTACTTGATTAAGTTGTTAAGATTTCGAATTGAGATTTTAAGATGAGGTTAGGGTTGGGTTTGTTAGAAAAAATAATTAACATTATTGATTGACTTTTTAGAGATAGAGAGTAGTATAGCCGACCTAGC
>Ga0308157_10000439_pt1 | contig 140163 bp, 115 predicted proteins | sample PhyBR1_FD_201035 | JGI IMG/M metagenome (GOLD analysis project Ga0308157, IMG submission 201035) | Phyllosphere microbial communities from UC Gill Tract Community Farm, Albany, California, United States - DLSLB.R1 | ecosystem: Host-associated > Plants > Phyllosphere > Unclassified | place... | reverse complement strand
GTACAACCAGAAAATATACTGATCGTAAATAGTACACAGCAGGCATTATATTTATGCGGACGAGTATTATTTCACCCTAATGACCGGGTAATCATGGAAAATCCTTACTATTCCAATGCCAGTCATCTTTTTAAAATGATGGGGCTAAATATACACTATTGTCATGTTGATGCCCAAGGTTTAATGATTGAGCACTGCCATCATTTTACTGATATTAAAGCTATTTATGTGACACCGGCAAGCCAGTATCCAACTGGAATACAAATGAGTATGCAGCGTAAAAAAGAAATTGTGGCATACGCCCGGCAGCAGAATAGCTTTATTATTGAAGATGATTATGATGCCCTACTTTTAAATAGATCAGAAAATGATGCACTACTGGGTCTGGATTCCTGTCAGCGCACTATTTATATCGGGTCTTTTAGCAAATATATATTACCAAGCCTGCGTATGTCTTACATGATTTTGCCCAGTGCACTGGTAGATGCTTTTACTTGTTATCGGAACTACATAGATGGCAGTGCACCTTCCCAGTATTTTCAAACCATTCATGGGAAATTTATGCAGCGGGGTTATTACGCTGAATACCTTACTCAAATGCAGCGGATCTATCACGAGCGTTATGAAGCCTTTATTTTTTATTTTCATCAGTATTTAAGTGAATTTTGTTTTATCCATGAGCATTCGCCTGCAATGCAGGTTGCCTGTTACTTTAAAGAAAATTTACCTGATGAACTTGAGGAAAGTCTTGTCCAGGCGGCAGCACTCAAGAATATTAGTTTGACTCGTTTAAGTCAGTTTTATGCACAGCATCCGAGCTATGGTTTTGTACTGGGGTTCAGCTCACTGAACCCGACAGAAATTAAGTCATGTATGCTGCAACTGCATGGCCTGATTACGACAGAACTGAAGCGAGTGAATAATATTATTATTCCCTAGGAAAACAGATTAAAAATTTCATTCCTTAAAAACTGATGTCTTATATTTTTATCTAGATCTTTATGCCAATACATTGCCAGATTTAAGGCTGGCAGTTCAAAGGGTAACTCATATACCTGCACCTGTTTTGAGTAGTGAAGATTGTCTAATATATTTTTTGGAATAGTTAATATGAACTGATCACTCTGTTCCAAAACCTGTAAGGCAGTAGAATAATGCTGGCAGCGCAGAAAAATTTTACGGACCAGCTCCTGACGGTTTAAATAAATATCTTCCAGCAATACACCACTACGCCGTGATGACACACCAATATGCTGGGCCAAAAAGTATAACTCTTTAGACATTTCAGGTAGCTGTGTACACACTACAAAGCGGTCTTCAACCAGCCTTTTATTGCAAATTTTTTGTCCAAAATCCTGTTCGAGATCAATGACAAAATCAGTTTGTTGTGTAGCAAGATCACTAATAATCATTTTTCGGTCAAGTTTACTGCTCAAAAATTCAATATCGCTGTTCAGCTTCTGAAAATGATGAATCAGTTTGGGGAAAATTAAAGGCTCGATTTCATCGTGAATAGCGATCTTTAAACTGTGAACCATGCCGGCATCAAAATTTTGATGCTGAAGGACTGAAATTCCCTGAAGCGCCAGTAAGGCATGTTTGACAGGTAAATAGATTTGCTCGGCAAAAGGAGTAGGCCGCATCCTCGCTCCGCTACGTATAAACAGTTCATTTTTTAAATGTAATCGTAACCGTTGCAAGGCATGGCTTGCTGCAGACTGGCTGATGCATAGAACCTGGGCTGCCTTGGAGATACTTTTTTGCTCATAAACTGCAATGAAAAGAGGATATAAATTGATATCGATATGATGAAAAATGGCAATGTCGAGATAGTTTTCTTTATGAATTTCATGCATATTTGAGTATTGAATAAAATCATTTGGTTCATATTAAGTTTCGGGCTATGGTAATGTAAATAGAAAATAAGATGATTTCTAAGGATAAAAAATGTTTGAGCTCTCTTCACGTGCACAAGATTTTGTTCAACGTACCCGTAAATTTATAGAAACAGAAATTGAACCTGTAGAAAAAGTGTTCTGGGAAGAAGTACATCAACTTAATCCCGATGGAAACTGGAAGAGCTGGCAATGGCCTGAACAGTTGACGGTATTAAAAGAAAAAGCTAAGGCTGCTGGCCTGTGGAATATGTTTTTACCAGATGCTGAGCTTGGTGCGGGGCTTTCTGTACAGGAGTATGCTCATATAGCTGAACTGACCGGCCGTAGTCTGCTGGCGCCTACTGTATTTAACTGTAATGCGCCAGATAGTGGCAACATGGAGCTACTCTGGCGTTATGGTAGTGAAGAGCAAAAGCAGCAGTGGCTCAGTCCATTGCTGGCAGGCGAAATCCGGTCAGTATTTTGTATGACTGAACCTGCTGTGGCTTCTAGTGATGCTACCAATATGCAGGCAACAGCAGTCATTGAAGGTGATGAGATTGTACTTAATGGCCGTAAATGGTGGTCATCAGGTTTAGGGGATCCAAATGCTAAAGTTATTATTTTTATGGCCCATACGCCAGATGAGAGTAAAGACCGGCATCACCAGCATTCTATGGTTTTAATACCCATTGATACAGCAGGCGTGACTATTGAGCGTATGTTACCTGTTTTTGGTGATTATGATGCTCCGCATGGACATGGTGAAATCAGCTTTAATAATGTACGAGTACCATTCAGTCATTTTATTGGCGGGGCAGGTCAAGGGTTTGAAATTGCCCAAGGACGTTTGGGACCAGGCCGTATACATCATTGCATGCGATGTATTGGAGCTGCGGAAAAATCATTAGATTTAATGATTGAGCGTGGTATGTCAAGAACTGCATTTGGTAAGGAAATTCTAAAACTGGGAGGCAATCTGGAGCGGGTTGCAGAAGCACGTGTAGCCATTGATCAGGCCCGACTTTTAACCTTGTATGCTGCCTACAAAATGGATACTTTAGGAAATATGGCAGCTTTAACAGAGATTTCTGCAATTAAAGTGGTGGCGCCTAGCGTACTTGAGAAAGTTGTAGATATGGCTATCCAAATTCACGGTGGTGCCGGTATGTCACGTGATACGGTATTAACTGGTTTCTTTGCACAGGCGCGCAGTCTGCGTCTGGCAGATGGCCCTGATGAAGTACATAAGGGTATGATTGCCAAACTAGAACTGGCAAAACGTGGTTATAGTACCCGAAGAAAAGCTTAAAAATTCCAGGAATAGAATAAATGACGGTAATTGATGTTGGTGGACAGATCAAAAAAGGTGAAGAACTAGATATTGAAGCTGTAGAACAATGGCTAAAACAGCAGGGTATTGATCTACAGGGTAAGGTTGAAGTAACTCAGTATTCGGGAGGGGCTTCAAATTGGACTTACCGTTTGAAGTATGAAAATCTGGATCTGATACTACGTCGTCCACCTAAAGGGACTAAAGCCAAATCTGCACATGATATGGTTCGTGAATATACAGTACAGAAAAATCTGGCACCTTATTATCCGGTAGTACCAGAAATGGTTGCTCTTTGTGAGGATGAGTCTGTCATCGGTTGCGACTTTTACGTGATGAAGCGTATAGAGGGTATTATTCCACGTGCTAAACTGCCGCCAGAGCTTCAGTTGGGTGAACCACAAGTACATGAGCTATGTATTAATGTCATTGATAAGCTCATTGAATTACATCAAGTACCTTATCAGGGAACTGAGCTGGAAAAACTTGGTAAAGGCGAAGGCTATTGCCGGCGTCAGGTAGAAGGTTGGGACAAACGCTATGAAAAGGCCAGAACCATCAATGTACCTTCTTTTAAGTATGTCCGAAAATGGCTGCTGGATAACATACCGGAAGATTCAGAGACCTGCTTAATTCATAACGACTGGCGTTTTGACAATGTAGTGTTAAGTCCGCAGCAGCCCACACAAGTTATTGGTGTTCTGGACTGGGAAATGGCCACCTTGGGTGATCCATTAATGGATCTGGGCAGCGCCTTGGCTTACTGGGTAGAACCAACTGATAATATGATTTTCCGTTCTACCCGACGTCAACCAACTCATTTACCTGGTATGTTTAGCCGCAAACAAGTGGTTGAATATTATCTGGACAAAACTGGCCTGAAACCTGATAACTGGACCTTTTATGAGGTATTCGGTATTTTTCGTTTAGCGGTCATTGCCCAACAGATTTATTATCGTTATTTTCATAGGCAAACCCGAAATCCAGCCTTTAAAAATTTCTGGATCGTAATTCAGGCCTTGCATGTACGTGCATTGAAACTGATTGCTCAGCAGAAAATTCATGAAAACCCGCTGGCCCAGAAATATGTACATAAGTTGCAGGAGATCCTGAAAAAATGACTACAATATATCTGGTTAGACATGGTCAGGCTTCGTTTGGCGCCACTAGTTATGACCAGCTATCTCCTAATGGAGAACTGCAGGCTAAACTTCTAGGTCAGTACTTCAATAAGATTCTAAAAGATGAACCTTATGTAGTAGCAGGAAGCATGCGGCGTCATCAGCAGACCGCTCAACTGGCACTTGCAGAATACTTTCCTGAAGTTCCGGTCCAGACATTGAGCGAATGGAATGAGTTTAACCATCAGCAGGTTTTCTCTCGCTATGAACCCCGTTTTAATGAGCCTGCACTGCTCAAGCAGGATGTTGCCAAAGAAAGCAATCCACGCGCTTACCTGGCTAAAATCTTCGAAGGTGCCATTCAGCGTTGGACAGGAGGTGATTATCATCATGAATATGATGAATCATGGCCTCACTTCAAGCAACGTGTAGAAACAGCACTCGTAAACCTGTGTAATGAGCTAGAAAAATCTAAACCACGTTATGCAATTGTTTTCACTTCAGGAGGGGTTATATCGGTAGCAGTCGGCAAACTTCTGGAGCTTAATCCTGACCGGACTTTTGCGCTTAACTGGGCAATCGCCAATACCAGTCTAACTACTATGCGTCTGGTAGGTAATGAGCCACAATTGCTCAGCCTAAATGAACATCATTTTATCAAGGCTACTCACCCTGAATTACTTACATGGATATAAAAGGAATAAACCATGGCTAAAACAATCTTAATTACTGGCGCCAGTTCTGGGTTAGGCGCGGGTATGGCACGCGAATTTGCACAAAAAGGCTATAATCTCGCAATTTGTGCGCGACGGATGGAGCGCTTGGAGCAGCTGAAGCAGGAGCTGGAGGTTCAATACGGTATTAGAGTTATTGCAAAAACTCTGGATGTAACGCATTACAATGAAGTTTTTGAAGTATTTAAGGCGTTTAAGCAAGAGTTCGGAAAAATTGATCGCATTATTGTAAATGCAGGAGTGGGTGAAGGCCGCCGTATTGGTAAGGGAAATTTTGAAGTTAACCGTGCTACAGCAGAAACTAACTTTATTTCTGCTTTAGCCCAGTGTGAAGCAGCTGTGGAAATTTTCCGTGCACAAAATGCCGGTCATCTTGTCGTAATCTCATCCATGAGTGCCATGCGTGGCTTGCCAAAGCACCTGTCTACCTACGCCGCCAGTAAAGCGGCTGTAGCGCATCTGGCAGAAGGAATCCGTGCTGAACTTTTAAATACTCCCATCAAGGTTTCAACAATTTTCCCTGGTTATATTCGAACCGAACTGAATGAAGGGGCTAAAAAACTTCCATTTGAAGTGGATGAGAAAACCGGTAGCAAGGCACTCGTGGAAGCCATTGAAAGAGAGCCCGTTAAAGCTTATGTACCAAAATGGCCATGGTTACCCATGGGTATTGCAATGAAGATATTGCCTTTAAAACTGGTGAATAAACTTAGCTAGTACCAAGACTCTCCGGAGTCTTTTTTGAACAGAATTAAAAAGAAATATAGATACTGTTTACCGAAATTAACAGCCTGAACAAAGTACGCATGGAACTATATCTGAAACTAAAGTAATTTTTATAAAGATTAGATTTTGAAGACCAAAAAATCACAGTGCACACGTGATTCAGGAAATTAGTCAGTATGCTTGAGAACCAGATTGAAACTCATCCTTTTACACCTTTTTTACCAGAAAATGCAAAGCTGTTGATGTTAGGAAGTTTTCCACCATCGCGTGAGCGCTGGAAAATGGAGTTTTACTATCCGAACTTTCAAAATGATATGTGGCGAATCTTCGGTCTTATTTTTTTTGAAAATAAAAACTATTTTCTTGATATTGATAAAAAAAGTTTTAATGAAACTTTAATTTGCGAGTTTCTGGTAGATAAAGGTATAGCCATTTATGATGTTGCGGAAAAAGTAATTCGTCTAAAGGGCAATGCTTCAGATAAATTCTTGAAAATCGTGACTACAGTCAAGCTTGAAGAGCTGCTTATGCCGATTCCTGAATGTCATACTCTAATGACCACAGGAGATAAAGCAACAGAAACACTAATTTCCCTTTTACCTGAAGGAACTGAAAAACCCACTATTGCCCTGCCGAGTCATACCCATTTTATGGGCAGAGACCTGAATCTATACCGTATGCCATCTTCATCACGCGCATATCCATTAGCACTTGAAAAAAAAGCAGAATTATATGGGAACTTTTTTCAGGAAATTGGCCTGATTTAATGAATCTGATCATTTCAAAAGGATCCATATTAAAAAAGCGGCCTATATAGACCGCCTTTTTGTTAAACTTTTATAGTCAGCTTATACCAGTGTCATCAGGCTGGCATTACCACCTGCTGCAGCAGTATTAATACTGATTGCACGTTCAATAACTAAACGCTCAACCGGAATCTGTAACTGTTGCGGCTCTAAGTGAGTAATTCCAACAATTGCACCTTCGCGCTGTGCGATCTGTTTCTGCAGATTCATGAGTTGGTTCTGACTACCATGATGTAATACGGCATCAAAATCACCAGATTGAATATTTTCAATGATGTGGAATTGCTGACGTATAACTTCAGGTAACCTGGCTGCATGTTTTTGATAGAAGTCATTACCTTTAAGTAAAACTGGTTGACTACCTACCGAGAAAATTGCAATAAGTTGAGCAATCTGTTCCTGCTCATTCTCTGCCAGACTTAAAGTTCTTTTACGTGGTAACACAGCATACTGGTTTGATTCCCCGGTTGGTCCCTGCAATTCAAATACTTTCCCTGCAAAGAAGCTTTGCTCTTGGCCCAAAGTATATTGTGGCAGATTCTGTTTTACCCAAGCCAGAAAATCGACATATAACGGATTAGCACTTATATGGTTCACTGTCTGTACTGCAAACGGTTGTTCCAGTTTTTTAGGCTGACAATCTTGCATCAAGCGGTATAGATAGAGCGGACCACCCGCTTTTGGCCCTGTACCAGATAAACCTTCTCCGCCAAAAGGCTGTACACCTACCACAGCACCTACAATATTACGGTTAATGTAAAGGTTGCCTACTTCTGCATGTTGAATAACCGTTTGAACTGTTTCATCAATGCGTGTATGTAAACCCATAGTCAAGCCATAGCCTTTAGCATGAATGGCATCAAGTAACTGCGCAAGCTGGCCCTGTTTGTAGGTAATTACATGCAATACCGGCCCAAAGACTTCACGTTTGAGTTCATTAAGGTTTGGTAACTCAATGAGTGTTGGAAGAATAAAAGTTCCATCTTTGAACTGGTTTTGCTCTGGATTATGCGCAAACTGGTATACCGGGTAACCTTGTTTCTGCATTTTCTGGATGTGATTTTCTATATTGGTTTTTGCTTCCTGATCAATTACGGGTCCGATATCTGTATTCAGATAAACCGGATTGCCAACCCGTAACTGCTGCATGCCACCTTTTAGCATATGTAAAAGCGGTTTTGCATTATCTTCCTGCACACATAAAATACGTAGTGCAGAACAGCGTTGGCCGGCACTGTCAAAGGCTGAGCTCAAAACATCGAGCACCACTTGTTCAGTTAGGGCAGAGGAGTCCACAATCATCGCATTCTGACCGCCTGTTTCAGCAATGAATACCACTGGCTGACCATGACGGGTTACACGACCTGATACGGTTTTTTGCAGAATCTTGGCAACTTCAGTTGAGCCGGTGAACATGATGCCCTGGATACGTGCATCCTGGCTAAGTAATGCCCCTACAGTTTCACCACGGCCTGGCATAAGCTGCAGCACGCTATGAGGAATACCAGCTTCCCATAGCAGTTCAACGGCAAGAGCAGCAATGAGAGGAGTTTGCTCTGCCGGTTTTGCAACTACACAATTACCGGCCACTAGTGCCGCAGCGATTTGTCCACTGAAAATTGCCAGCGGGAAGTTCCATGGGCTGATACATAGAATGGTACCCAGCGGTGTGACTACACTCTGAGCCGCAATTGATTCCATTTGAGTAGCATAATAACGCAGGAAATCTACCGCTTCACGAACTTCAGCAAGGCCATTTGCATAGGTTTTACCGCTTTCACGAGAAAGAAGAACCAGTAACTCCTGAATACGTTCTTCCATCAGGTCAGCTGCTTTTTTTAGCATACCTGCTCGCTGGACCGGTATGGTATTTGCCCAGTCTGATTCAGCTTTTTGTGCCAGAGTCAGCGCCAGTTCTACATCTTGAGCTTCCGCTTCATGTACATAACCCACAATATCCTGATGAGAAGATGGATTTAATACCGTGACCAGACTACGTTCCAGGCTGGAATCAATTTCCTGTCCCAGCATAGGCTGGCTAGACCAGGTTTGATCATGAAAACGGGTTGCTGCATCATTTAGAGCTTTTAATACCTGGTCATTTGCCAGATCCAGACCTTTAGAGTTGTGACGCAGATTGCCATACAAATCTTGAGGGAAAGGAATAGAAGGATGTTTCTGTCCCAGTTTTCCGGTAAAGGCTGCAGTCTCTCTAATTTCCTGAACAGGATTGCGGATCAGGCTTTCGATGCTCAGATTCTTGTCAGCAATACGGTTTACAAATGAAGTGTTGGCGCCATTTTCGAGCAGGCGACGTACCAGATAGGCTAAAAGAGTTTCATGGCTGCCGACAGGCGCATAAATACGGCATGGAATGCCCAGTTTTTTGTCCTGACGTGAACCTACTACCTGCTCATATAACGGCTCACCCATACCATGCAGACACTGGAATTCATACTGACCTGGATAATATTGTTCCGGTTTAGCCAGTTGGTAAATCGTTGCCAGTGTTTGCGCATTGTGTGTGGCAAACTGCGGATAAATCTGTTCAGGTGCAGCGAGAAGTTTCTTCGCACATGCAATATAAGACAGGTCAGTATGGACTTTTTGAGTAAATACCGGATAGTCCGACATACCTTCAATCTGGGCTTTTTTAATCTCACTATCCCAGTAAGCACCTTTAACCAGACGGATCATCAAACGTTTTTCAGAACGTTTTGCCAGATCAACCAGATAATCGACCAGATTGAAGCAGCGTTTCTGGTAAGCCTGAATAACAAAGCCAATACCTTTCCACTGGGCCAGAGATGGCTCGAAACATAGACGCTCTAATAGTTCCAGAGACAGTTCCAGACGTTCAGTTTCTTCAGCATCAATATTAAGGCCAATATTATAGCCTTTGGCCAGCTCGGCTAATTTGAGAATCTTAGGATAAAGCTCTTCATGTACTCGGGTAACCTGAGCACGTTGATAACGCGGATGCAGGGCAGAAAGCTTGATTGAGATACCCGGGCCATCATATACATCTTTGTCTTTAGAAGCCTGACCGATTGCATGAATGGCCTGGCTGTAATCATCATAATAGCGTTCAGCATCTTCAGCTGTGAGGGCAGCCTCGCCCAGCATGTCATAAGAATAGCGAAAACCTTTATCTTCAAGTGATTTCGCATTATTCAGTGCTTCACCAATGGTTTCACCCGTTACAAACTGCTCGCCCATCATACGCATGGCAACATCAACAGCTTTACGAATAATACCACGCCCGCTACGTGCCAGAATACCTGTCAGGATGCTTGACAGGCTGGTACGGGTTGGTGTTTCCATCAGTTTACCGGTCAGCATTAGCCCCCAAGCTGCCGCATTTACAAACATCAGGTTGCTTTGGCCCAAATGTTCTTTCCAGTTGCCCTGATTAATCTTGTCACGGATGAGCAGATCCCGGGTAGCTGTATCTGGAATACGAAGAAGAGCTTCAGCCAGACACATCAGTGCAATACCTTCCTGCGAAGATAAAGAAAACTCCTGTAAAAGTCCCTGTACAATTCCAGCCTTGCCCGAACCTGATTTACGGTCACGTAAACTGTGTGCCAGATTAAAAGCCAGTTCATGAATTTTCTGGTCCAGCTCTGCAGAAAGCTCAGCTGCCTGTAATAGCTCTTCTACCGCTTCAGGCTCCGCACGGCGCCAGGCAGTATTAATCTGTTCTTCAAAATTGCTTTTTTCCTTGAAAGCAGTGATGTAGCCGAAGTGTGGCTGGGCATTTTCCCGAGCGCTGTATGTATCCATTACATTCATGTCAGTATCCGATGACAATATTAAAAACTGTGATGATCAGTCACTTTAGATAATTTTATAATTACAAAATAAATAGCGAATAACTCACTAAAAATAGTTCATAATTTAGTGAATTATTCATGGAAGACAGGAAATTATGCTGGATCGTACAGATTTCAAAATACTTGAACTATTACAGTGTGATGGACGTATTGCCAACAGTAAACTGGCTGAGTTAGTTAACCTCTCTCCCACAGCTGTAATTTCACGGGTACAAAAGCTTACCAAGGAAGGATATATACTTGGTTATGAAGCTAAACTTAACCCAAACAAGCTGGATGCTGGCTTTGTTGTTTTTGTCGAGGTGATGCTGGACAAGACAACCCCAAATGCTCTTGAAGAGTTTGAAGAGGCAATTCTGGACTATCCGGAAATTTCTGAATGCCATTTAATGAGTGGAGGATTCGACTTTCTGCTTAAGGTGCGCAGTGCCAATATGGAAGAATTTCGTAAAATGGCAGGACAGGTGCTCTGGCAACTGCCAGGCGTAAAGGAAACACGCAGTTATCCGGTGATGGAAGAGCTCAAAACCACAACCCGATTAAAGCTTAAAAGTAAAACAGCAGTTAAAAATAAAGGGGCTTAAAAGCCCCTTTGTTTTAGATATGGATATCCGGTTTATTTCTGCTCATGATACAGACGGTCAGCTTCTTCAAAACGATCAGTTACCTCGCGACCTGGCACTTTACCCATCAGGCTGACCAGCATGATCACTGCCCATGCCAAAATGAAACCAGGAATAATTTCATAGATACCAGTTTCAGCAAACAGGTTTTTCCATAAAATTACTACCACTGCACCTGTGATCATTCCGGCTAAAGCACCATTTAGGGTCATGCGCTTCCAGAACAGGGACAGAATAATGAGTGGTCCAAATGCAGCACCAAAACCTGCCCATGCATAAGAAACTAAACCTAAAACCTTACTCTCTGGATTACCTGCAAGAATAATCGCCAACACTGCAATTGCCAGAACCATAAGGCGGCCTACCCAAACCAGTTCCTTCTGGGAAGCATTTTTGCGTAGGAAAGTCTTATAAAAGTCTTCAGTTAAAGTACTTGAACATACCAGTAACTGGCAGCTTAATGTACTCATCACAGCTGCTAAAATCGCAGCAAGAATAATACCTGCTACCCAAGGATTAAAAAGGATCTTGGTTAATTCCATAAATACAGTTTCTGGATTCTGAGTCACTGCACCTGCAAGTTCAGGATGCTGTGCAAAGTAGGGAATACCAAAGAAACCTGCTCCAACTGCACCACCTAAACATAGAATCATCCAGGTCATGCCGATACGACGTGCAGCTGGAATTGACTTGACTGAATCTGCTGCCATAAAACGTACAAGGATATGCGGCTGGCCAAAATAACCCAGACCCCAAGCCATGAGAGATAAAATAGCCACTATGCTCAAATTGGAGAACATGTCGAATGCAGCAGGGCGAGCAGTTTCCAGCAGTGTCATAACTTGAGTAGTGTCGCCAATACTTAAAAATGTAATTACGGGTGTTAGTAGTAAAGCAAAAATCATCAGGCCAGCCTGGAATGTATCAGTCCAGCTAATAGCCAGAAATCCGCCAATACATACATAACTGATAGTTGCAATAGCACTGATCCATAGAGCAGTCTGGTAAGACATTCCGAAAATACTTTCAAATAGACGTGCGCCTGCAACCATACCTGAAGCACAGTAGATCGCGAAGAAAATCAGAATAATCATTGCTGATGTAATCCGCAGGATTTTCTTGTGGTCTGCAAAACGGCTAGTGAAATAATCTGGAAGAGTTAAAGCGTTATGCTGGACTTCGGTATGTACCCGCAGACGGCCTGCAACCAGTAGCCAGTTTAGCCAAGCACCAATAATTAGGCCGATGGCAATCCATGCTTCAGAAAGTCCAGACAGGTAGATTGCACCTGGAAGGCCCATGAGCAGCCAGCCACTCATATCTGAAGCACCGGCTGAAAGAGCGGTGACGAAGCTGCCGAGGCTTCGACCACCGAGAATATAATCTGAAAAATCGCTTGTGGCTTTATAGGCATACAAACCTATACCTACCATAGCGATGATATAAAATATAAATGTGATGAGGGTAGGGTTAAACTGTTCCATGCCTGCCTGTCCTTATGCTGTATATGTGCATTCCAGCAAATAGCGCATTATATCTGATTCACCTGGAAAGGCTGTGATTCAAGCACAAAAGTGATTTTTTGTACTGTTACATTTGTAATACAATTTTACATGCAAAATGTTACTTTGTGTAACTTTAGTTACAATAAATTTATTGTAATGATTTATAAAGATTAATTTCTAAACTCATAACTATAATTTTGCATTAATGTAAAATAGTGAAAAAATTTAACTTTTATATAGCGCTTCAAATAGAAAAGTTCAAATTTCTGCCAAAAGTTACATAAAGTTACGTTAGTTGCAGAACTTGATAAAAATTAGTAAAAACTTTCCAAATGTTTCATATTGTAAGTAGTGAAAATTATAACAAGTCCTATTATACTTCTATTGCACTATAATTGTGCACAATTTAAGAGTTAACGGAATGAATATTGGACAAAACAACAGGTTTCGCACCGAAAAGGACTTATTAGGCACCAAAGAGGTGCTTTCTTCAAGTTACTATGGCATTCATACTTTAAGAGCCTTAGAAAACTTTCAGATCTCTCGGCAGAAAATAGGTGAACAGCACCATTTCATCCGTGCTTTGGCTCAGGTAAAAAAAGCTTCAGCACAAGCTAACCAGTTTTTTGGAAAACTTACCGAACAGCAGAGTCAGGCCATTCAGGCAGCATGTCAAAAACTAATTGATACTCCAGAGAATTGGGAAAAACATTTCCCGCTAGATGTCTATCAGGGCGGCGCTGGTACTTCTATTAATATGAATACCAATGAGGTAATTGCCAACTTGGCGCTAGAAATGACCGGTCATGACAAGGGCTCATACTATATTATTCATCCCAATGACCATGTGAATAAATCACAGTCAACGAATGATGTCTATCCGACCGCCTTAAGAGTTGCGACCTACTATGCTTTAGATCAACTATTTATGCAGGTCGAAAGTTTAATTACTTCACTTGAATATAAGGCAACTGAATTTCGTTTTGTCTTAAAGATGGGACGTACCCAACTGCAAGATGCAGTACCTATGACCCTAGGACAGGAATTTCGTGCTTTTGCTACTCTGCTTAAAGAAGATGTACGTTTAATTCAAAAGATGCGCCAGCTATTATTGGAAATTAACCTGGGTGCAACAGCGATTGGTACCGGTGTAAATACGCCACAGGGTTATGCGGCTAAAGTGGTAGAATGCTTAAAAGAAATTACTGGTCTGCCGCTTTCGGGAGCAGAAGACTATGTAGAAGCAACCAGTGACTGTGGTGTATTTATTATTCTGTCGAGCAGCTTAAAACGTCTAGCGTGCAAACTATCAAAAATTTGTAATGACCTGCGTTTATTAAGTTCGGGACCACGTACCGGGCTAGCTGAAATCAGTTTACCTGAAATGCAGGCAGGTTCATCTATTATGCCGGCTAAAGTAAATCCTGTGATTCCTGAGGTGGTTAACCAGATTGCTTTTAAGGTTATAGGTAATGATTTAACCATTACCTTTGCTGCTGAGGCAGGCCAGTTACAGCTTAATGTTATGGAGCCTGTCATTGCGCAAGCCTTAAATGAATCAATCGGGCTACTCACCCAAGGCATAAAAACACTCGATGAAAAATGTATACAGGGCATTCACGCCAATGAAAAGACCTGCTATGAAGCAGTAATGCGCAGTGTTGGAATAATTACCTTGCTTGAACCGATTCTTGGTCATGGTGCCTGTGATGAAATCGGTAAGCAGTGTATTGCTGAGAATCGTACAATTCAGGACGTAGTTTTAGAGAAAAAACTGCTGACCGAAAAACAACTGGAAGAAATTTTCTCATTTGAAAATCTGGTGAGTGAAGTATTGTCCGGAAGTGCTTCACAAACATTAGACCAAGTAAGCTGAATAATTTAGGCTAAAGTAATATTTTTAAAATCCAAAAGGATAGCCCATGCAGCTATCCTTTTATATTAATCAGGTTAATCCTGATATTCTATGTAGTCCCATAGATTTAACCGGCTTTTAATTTCACGGCGAATATGAGGGAGCTTTATCAGTAAAGTCCCCTCAATCCATAATGCTAAAGCCTGACTGGTTAATGGTTCTCCAGAAAGTTCTACAAGCTGGGCACCTTTAACTGTCACTATAACGTGTTCGTTGCGATAGTCTTCAATACCTTTAAAAAGTATTTGCAGCTCATAACCTGTATCGACAATTACCCACTCTAGCTCAATCTGGATATTTTCACTGGATTTTAAAAGAGCCTGACCTTCAAGAATATTACTATCGGAAGCCAGGCAGTCATATTCCACACGGATCTTGCTCAGGAACCATTCCTGTCCACCTAAGTCATCCAGAGTTTTCTTGGGCGTCAAAATATCATTTAAATTAAATTGCCGGCTTAAATCAAAAAATTGCATTACGGGGAGATGTGAACTGTAAAAGTGGCCATCTTAAAAGATCAGGTCGTCAGGCACAACTTTTACAGTATATAAATGCAAATTTTGAAAATCAGACTTACATCATCCATTCAATAGGCAGTCTTGAAACAGTATCCATCATGAAGCGCTGAAAACGGCTAGTCCCCGGTTCATTCTGATGTTCTACCACTTTGCCGTCCTTTTTCTGTTCTAACCAGACAATGTTACCTTTTTGATCTAATTTGAGCTTATAAGCAATCTGGGGAAGGTGCTTATCGAGATTTAATGTAATCTGTTTTTGTAAAGCTTCAGATTCAATCACCAAGCCTACTTCTGTATTCAGATTAACTGAACGTGGATCAAAATTGAATGAACCAATAAAAACCTTGCCGTCTACATCAAAAAATTTAGCATGCAAACTGGAACTGTTCTTGCCTTTGGAGGGTATTACGTTACCGGTGGCGACTTCATACCAAGTACGACGCTTTCGCTCCTGATAAGGCTTAAATTCATAAAGCTGTACACCATGTTCAAGCAGACTTTTACGGTACTTTCCGTAAAAGGCATGGACCAAAGCAACATCATTGGCTGGCAGAGAATTGGTTAGAATTCTGACATTAATTCCATTTTTAGAAATATTAGAAAGGTACTTCTGGCCGATTTCTGTAGGTACAAAATAAGCTGAAACCAGTTCAAGATGGTTTTTAGGCTCACCCAATATAGAAATCATCTGGTTATAAATCAGTTCATTGCCAGTTGCTAGTCCTTTAATTTTCTTGGGAGAGTCTGCTACAAAATATGCCTTGGCCCAGTTAATCGGGCGTTCCTGCAAATATTGGTTAATCAGTTCCTGAGCCTGAGAAATCCGTTCTTCCGTCGGGTTGCGAGAATTTTCAATCAGGTCATATTCTTTACGTAATGCAATTAACTGGTCAACCGTACCGAAACCGAGCAGCTGCTGTGATGAGTAGCTCAATTCATGCAGCCAAAATTCTGCAAATACTTGGTTAGCCTGCTCAACAGCTTTACCAGAAAACAGAATGTCCATGTCGGTAAACTGGAATTCCTGACTCGCATCAAAGTATTCGCGGCTAATATTCCGTCCACCTGTTACAGCCATGACTCCATCAGCAATAATAAGTTTATTATGCATACGCTGATTGACATATTTCATGCGAAAAAAATAGTCCAATACCCGCAAATGCCGGTATTTGTAAGGATTAAATATTTTAATTTCAAAATTTGGATGCAGGCTGAGTACTTTTAAGGTCGGGTCGAGCTGTGTACCATTCTGATCATCAATTAAAAGCTTTATTTTTACACCACGATCAGCTGCTCTTAGGAGTTCAGCAAACATCAGGTGTCCAATAAAATCATTATTCCAGATATAATACTGTAATTCTAAAGTATTTTTTGCATTACGAATCAGGTGGATACGTGATGCAATACTACTAAATGCATCTTCCATGGCCAAATAGGCAGTGAGTCCCTGTCGGATTTTTTCGTCTTTAGCATCATCATTAATCCAGGGGCGAGAAGGCGTATGTTTATGCTCCGTATATTCCGAAATATTGGGAGGGAGCTCACAGCCAGTTAAACCCGTCAATGTCATACCAATAATTATACCTTTCAGATGATTATCTAATTGCATTTTAATTATGTGTCACGTATCTCTTTCACATTTAAGATAACATCATGCCTGAGTAAATACTTGAATGTTTTAGCGTATTAGAGTTACTGTTAGGTATTAATTTTTCAGTCAGCCTTACAGATTACAGGATGAAAATGTAATGAAATCACGTGCAGCAGTCGCATTTGGGCCAGGTCAGCCCCTGGAAATTGTTGAAATAGATGTTGTTCCGCCAAAAGCTGGTGAAGTACTGGTTAAAATTACACACACTGGTGTATGCCATACTGATGCTTTTACTTTATCAGGTGAAGATCCGGAAGGCGTTTTTCCAGCGGTTCTAGGGCATGAAGGTGGCGGTATTGTAGTTGAGGTCGGAGAAGGGGTTACTTCGGTGAAGCCCGGTGATCATGTTATTCCGCTCTATACTGCAGAATGTGGCAAGTGCAAATTCTGTACTTCAGGCAAAACTAACCTGTGCCAGGCAGTTCGTGCAACTCAAGGTAAAGGCTTAATGCCGGATGGTACGACCCGCTTTTCTTATAATGGTGAGCCTATTTATCATTATATGGGTACGTCTACATTCAGTGAATACACTGTAGTAGCAGAAATCTCTCTTGCTAAAATTGATCCGGAAGCCCCACTTGAAAAAATGTGCCTGCTCGGATGTGGTGTAACGACAGGAATCGGTGCAGTACATAATACGGCAAAAGTTGAAGAAGGTGCGACTGTCGCGATTTTCGGTTTAGGTGCAATTGGACTGGCAGCTATTCAGGGTGCAGTGCAAGCCAAAGCTGGCCGTATTATTGCAATTGATATTAATCCGGACAAGTTTGCATTGGCTCAGGAAATGGGCGCGACTGATGTTGTCAATCCTAAAGACTATAGCAAGCCTATCCAGGAAGTCATTGTTGAGATGACTGATGGAGGAGTTGACTATAGCTTTGAATGTATTGGTAACGTAGACATCATGCGTGCTGCACTGGAATGCTGCCATAAAGGCTGGGGCGAGTCAGTCATTATTGGCGTTGCCGGCGCCGGTCAGGAAATACGTACCCGTCCATTCCAGCTAGTAACAGGCCGGGTATGGCGTGGTTCGGCTTTTGGTGGCGTCAAGGGGCGTACCCAGCTACCAGGTATGGTACAGCAGGCAATGCGTGGTGAAATTAAAATTGATCCATTCATCACGCATAATTTACCTTTGAGTAAAATTAATGAAGCTTTTGATTTACTGCATGAGGGTAAATCTATCCGTACAGTGATTCATTTTTAGTTCTAGGCAAACCTAAACTTTATAATCTAAAAAATAAAAAACCGGGAACTTTCCCGGTTTTTTATTTATTTGAAATTAAACAGTGACTAAGCTCTTTTTCAAAACAGCAGCCATTGCTTCTGCCACATAGTAAATATTTTTCTGGTTTAGACCTGCAACACACATACGTCCGCTTCGAACCAGATAAATACCGTATTTTTCCTTAAGCAAATCGACCTGTTCAGCAGTCAACCCAGTATAACTAAACATACCGTTCTGGTTTACCAGGTAGCTAAAGTCTTGATCTGGTAATGCGCGACTTAATTCATCTTTTAGAATCTGACGCATTTTCTGGATACGGGTACGCATACCTTCAACTTCAGTCAGCCAAAGGGAGTGCAGTTCTTCATCATTGAGCACATTTTCAACCAGTAATGCACCCGTTGTAGGGGGGCTAGAGTAAATACGGCGAACGGTAGCCTTTAACTGGCCCAGAACGCGCTGAGCTGTTTCTTGGTCGTCACAGACAAAGGAAAGTCCGCCAACACGTTCACCATATAGCGAGAAAATCTTGGAAAATGAATTGCTGACAATAAAGTTCATTCCTGCCTGATCCAGTGCACGGATCAGATAAGCATCTTCTTGCATGCCGTGGCCAAAGCCCTGATAGGCGATGTCCAAAAACGGAATCAGGTTTCCTGTTTTCAATACTTGAATCACCTGATCCCACTGTGCAGCAACAAGATCGGCGCCAGTCGGGTTATGACAGCATGGATGCAATAATACGATACTTTGTTCTGGCAGCTGCTTTAAGGTATCTAGCATACCCGCAAAGTCCACACCACGGGTTTCAGCATCAAAATATGGATAGTAATGCGTGTTGATACCTGCACCATTGAAGATGGCTACATGATTATCCCAAGTTGGATTACTTACCCAGATTTCAGACTTAGGAAAGTATTTCTTAAGGAAATCTGCACCTACTTTAAGAGCACCTGATCCGCCTAATGTTTGAATTGTAGCAACACGTCCCTGAGCTCGAGCCGGACTGTTTTCAGTAAACAGCAAGTTTTGAATGGCTTCACGGTAAGGTTTGAAGCCTTCCATTGGCAGGTACAGTTTGGTCGTATCGTTCAGCTTGACAATATGCTTGTACGCTGTTTTAACGGCTTCGAGCTGTGGCACAATACTGTCTTCATTATAATAAAGTCCAATACTCAGGTTTACCTTGTCTGTACGGGCATCCGTATTGAACTCTTCCATTAGAGACAGAATCGGATCACCCGGATAAGGATTTACATGCTCAAACATTCAATTACTTCCTTAAGTCGTACAGCCTTCTAACTGTACTCTGTTAAAAACTGCTCCAGTCCATCATCCATGTTCTGGAGGGGATTTACTGGCTCAGGTATCAGTTTCCAGAACCATATTATGACGTTGAAGTGCCTTGCGCTTTTTAATCTGATAGGCGATCAGCAGGCACAACAGCCATCCTGGGATCATCATAACTGCAATACGCATATCTGGCGTCATTATCATAATGCCTAAAATACCAATCATAAAGACTATACAGAGATAGTTTGTGAATGGATAAGCCAAACTTGGAAATTGCGTGGTTTTGTTTTCACGTATCATCTGTTTGCGGAATTTTAAGTGAGTGATAAAAATGACCATCCAGTTAATAACGATCGCAGCAACAACCAGCATCATCAGCAGACTAAACGCTTTCTCTGGAAACATGTAATTGAGCAGCACACAGAGCAGGGTAACAAAAGCAGAGATTAGTACGGCCGGCACCGGAATACCATTTTTGTTAATTTTACTCAAAAACTCAGGTGCATTACCCTGTTTAGCGAGACCAAGCAGCATGCGACTGGTACAGTAACTGGTACTGTTATAAACAGAAACTGCTGCTGTCAGTACTACAAAATTCAGTACAGTCGCAACTCCCTGACTGTTAAGAGAATCAAAAATCAGCACAAACGGACTGCCGCCTTCGGCCATTTTGTTCCATGGAAATAGCGATAAAATTACTACGAGAGTGCCGATATAAAAAATCAGGATACGGTAGACAATCTGGTTAATAGCTTTAGGCAAGGTTTTCCCGGGTTCGTGCGTTTCTGCTGCAGCAATACCGACAAGTTCAATACCACCAAAAGCAAACATGATTACAGCCATGGCCATAACCAGACCACTGATGCCGTTTGGAAAAAATCCACCTAGGGCCCAAAGATTGCTGATGGTCGATTGTGGCCCTGCGCTACCGGTAGTGAGCAGATAGCTACCGAAGCCGATCATACAAATGATCGCCACCACCTTGATAATAGCGAGCCAGAATTCCATTTCACCAAAGAATTTGACATGAAGCAGGTTAATACCGTTGATCAGAATAAAAAAGCCTAAAGCGGTCATCCAGGTTGGAATTTCAGGCCACCAGTAGTGGATATAAAGACCGATTGCACTGAGTTCTGCCATACACACCAGTACGTTCAGTACCCAGTAATTCCACCCAGACATAAATCCTGCGAATTTTCCCCAATACTTGTAAGCAAAATGACTAAATGAACCGCTTACCGGTTCTTCTACAATCATTTCACCTAACTGGCGCATCATCAGGAAAGCAATCAGTCCTGCTATTGCATAGCCCAGAATAACTGAGGGGCCGGCCATTTTAATTGTTTGAGAAATTCCCAGAAATAGACCGGTGCCGATTGCTCCTCCAAGAGCAATCAGCTGAATATGACGATTCTTTAAACCTGCGTTTAAATCACCTTGTTGAGGATTATCCATATGATCCTTTCTTCCTTGTGTTTTTCGTATTCGTAATAATTTTATACTTAATTACGTATAACATAATTTAAACCTTGAGAACATAGCCGATTTTTTAAATTTTTGACTGAAAAGTCTAGTTATATTGTTGGGTTAGCCATTATATAAAAATAAGTTATTGTTTTAATAAATAAAAATTATTCATAAATTTTATTCTAATTGCCGTTGAGCCTGTATCTTTATATGACATGAGAAAAGTCACTCAACGCTGAATTTTTTCTTTTGGCCAAGTCTGTGATGAGCTAAAACATTCAGCTTTAAAGAAGAAAACTATATTTTTCAGTTTTGTAAGGCTTGGTGATTGCTAAAAAATAATGAACTCTCTATGATCAGGCAGGCTGAAACTTGTTAAAGTCTCAGCATGAAAAACTGGAATAGACGAGCGAAGACGGATATTTAAAAAGGATGAAAAGGGTTAAAACATGAGTGAAGAAAAGGTCTCTGGTGGTGTTCAGTCTCTAGAAATAGGACTACACGTATTCAATTCACTGGTAGAACATAATAACCCCATCATGCTGAAAGACCTTTCACACAAACTCGGCATGCATCCTGCTAAAGTCCACCGTTATCTGGCCAGTCTGATACGCATGAATTATGCTAGACAGCTTGAAGATGGCCAGTATGGCCTTGGTGAACAGGCATGGCGTCTAGGTTTACGTTGTATCCAGCATACGGACACCTTGCAACTGGTTCAAAGCCAGATTTATGAAATGCAGGGCAAAATCGGTTCAAGTATTCAGATTAGTAAATGGTCGCCGCGGGGTCCTCTGGTTGTCCAGTCAATTGAATCGTTGCATCCGGTATCGATCGTGACACGTGTAGGCTCAATCATGCCATTAGTCAACTCTGCTGCGGGCCGGATCTATGCGTCTTACTTGCCTGAACATCTGGTGCGGCCACTTATGGAAGAAGAGTGGAAAAAACATACCTCATCAAATAAAACACTTTCCCCTAAAAATTGGGAAGAGTTCTTAATATTAAAAAATCAGATACAGGCACAAAAAATGTCGGTGGCACAAGGTGATCTTCTGACCGGGATTAACGCAGTTGGTTTACCTATTTTTAATACTTACAATGCTATCGAGTTTTGTATTGTGGTAATTGATAGTGAAGATATGCTGCCCATTCAAGCGAACCATGAAAAAATTATATTTTTAAAGCAGATGGCCGAATCAATTAACCAGTACATCCGTGAAAGATAACTAACTGGTTAAAATCAAGAAGGCGCTATTAGAGCGCCTTCTTGATTTTATAAAAAATATTATAAAATGCAGGGAAAAAATTCCTGCATTTTCTAAATATAGGGATTATAAATTAATCAGTTACACTGAGTACACCACGTTTAATCTGATCGCGTTCAATTGATTCAAACAGGGCTTTGAAGTTGCCTTCACCAAAACCGTCGTCATCTTTACGCTGAATAAATTCAAAGAAGACTGGTCCGATCATATTCTCAGAAAAAATCTGAAGTAGAAGGCGTTTTTCGCCGTCTTTAGTATTACCATCCAGTAAAATGCCGCGTTTTTTCAGCTCTTCTGTTGGTTCACCATGATTTGGTAAACGCTCAGGCAGCATTTCATAATAGGTTTCTGGTGGCGCCGTCATGAACTTGGCTCCTAAGTCATGTAGCTTATCCCAAGTCGAAACCAGATCATCTGTGATGAATGCAATATGCTGGATACCTTCACCATTAAAGTCAGCCAGGAATTCGGCAATCTGGCCATTTCCTTTATCACTGTCTTCATTTAATGGAATACGAATCATGCCATCTGGAGCAGTCAGGGCTTTTGATGTCAAGCCGGTGTATTCGCCTTTAATATCGAAATAGCGGATTTCCTGGAAGTTAAAAATCTTTTCATAGAAATTAGCCCAGTATTCCATACGGCCTTTATAAACATTATGGGTCAAATGATCAATTTCATTTAGACCAGTTCCAACCGGATTTGCATCTACACCTTCCAGGAACTCAAAGTCACTCTGGTAAATATCCCGATCAATCAGGAAAATTGGCATACCACCAATCCCTTTAATCGCCGGGATATTCAGTTCCATTGGACCTACCTTGTTTAGCATTGGTTCAGCGCCCAGCTCAAGCGCCTTTTTATAAGCCTTTGCAGCATCTTTAGTTTTAAAACCCATAGCACAGGCAGAAGGGCCATGCTCATTAAAGAAATAAGATGCGTATGATTCTGGCTGATAGTTTAAAATAATATTGATATTGCCTTGGCGCCATAAATAAACATTCTTAGACTTGTGGCGGGCTACTTTAGTAAAACCAATCGTTTGAAACACCTGATCTAGTTCACCATCCTTCGATACGAATTCAATAAAAGCAAATCCGCAGAGTTCTAAAGGATTTTCTAAAACGTTCATACAACTTCCTCTTGTTGTGTTCAAAAGCCTGTTCAGCTTTTGCCTTCTACCTGAAATTATTTTTAATTCTGAACATGAATCCGGATTGGAAATATAGAAATACTCAAATATGTTTTTCTACTCTTAAGCATCCGAGCCTGTTACAGAGTTAAAATTTTTAGTGAAATTTTCAGAATGTTCCATAATTAATTCTATTGCTTATTTCCATGCCCTAGATAAATTACAGACTACATCCCATTTGTTTCAATGATACTCAAAACAAAAAGTTATGCAATACATAATTGAATTATGTAGTTTGTAATTTAGGCAATAATTATATAAGTGTATGTTGTCGCTAAACAGGTTGAAAATTCTTCCTTATAGAGTTTAACAATTGTTTTATCTAGGTTTTATTCATTAAATCTTAATCATAAATAGAAGTTTATTTAATAATAAATAATTTTTTTAGTTTAAGTTCTTGTCAAAGAAACAATGTACGCGTATTTTAGAAAATAGATATTTTCTCAAACATTGGTACAAGATGTTAAAGCAACCTGAACTTATGAATGCATATTATTATTTCTGGCAGTTTAAATGATTGCCTGAATGCGTTCGGGCAAATAAAGGTTGCCCATCAAAATTAAAACCTGATCGGCAAACCTGATCAGGTTTTTTTATGTCTTATAGATTGATAATTATGGAGCTTCCCTCATGTATACATTTAACTTTACTTATTTTGGCAATTTTTATTGGTTTTATTTTGGCCAGCACATGCAATCGCTTAGATCCCTTACGCTCAAATAAATCATCGGACTGAAATAAACAGTCCAGAGGAATAACCAATGAATGCTCTCAATACTGCTTTAAACCAATCGGCTACAACAGAAAAAACTTTAAGCCTGCCTCATCAATTAAAAGCACAATATTCTTTATCTCCTGCATTAGCCCGGCAAGTTGCTGAGCATCGTACAACTATACAAAATATTCTTTCAGGCGAAGACTCTCGTCTTATGGTAATTACAGGACCTTGTTCTATTCATGATCCGGTTGCTGCACTCGAATATGCCCAAAAATTAAAACAGCTCCAAACTAAAATTTCAGACCAGATTTTTCTGGTCATGCGCGCTTATATTGAGAAACCTCGTACTACGGTCGGCTGGAAAGGGTTTTTATATGATCCACATTTAAATGGTTCTTCAGACTTGCAGTCAGGCTTAGAGCAATCCAGAGCTTTATATCTGCAACTCATCAGTATGGGTTTACCTATTGCGAGCGAAATTTTAAATCCGATGGCTACGGCATATTTTGATGACCTATTGGCTTGGGGAGCCATTGGCGCACGAACCAGTGAATCACAAATTCATCGAGAAATATCCAGCCATATGCCGTACAGCATTGGTTTTAAAAATGGTACCGATGGTTCAATTCAAATCGCACTAGATGCCATACAGTCAGCCAGAAACTCCCATCAGTTCATGGGTATGAGCCAAAATGGCTTACCTTGTATGTTAAACAGTCTGGGTAACAAGTTACCACATTTGATATTACGTGGTGCAAATTCAGGCCCTAATTATGACCTTGCATCAATTGAACGGATACGTGTCTGTCACAAAGCTGTGCTTCCACCTTTAGTTATTGATTGCAGTCATGGCAACAGTTCTAAAAATCCTTTATTACAGACCTCGGTACTCCAGCAAATTATTGCTGAGCGTAGTGAAACTGATGTACGGGGAGTAATGCTGGAAAGCCATCTTGTAGATGGAAACCAAGCAATCTCCTGTAATATGATATATGGTCAGTCAGTCACAGACGGTTGCTTGGGATGGGATAAGACATCTGCCTTGTTGCTTTCTGTTGCAGAGCAGATGCGCTATGAATGTGTAGTATAAAATATAAATAAGAGCAGGGGCCCGTATACTTCAAGAATACGGGCTATATCTGTAAATTTAGGGTGGTAGGGGGTTCTGTCTGTCTACAACAAACTTATAAAAGATCAAGCTTAAAGCGATAATAAAAGCACAAAGCAGGTACATCACCGTATAGCCGTACAATGCAACTACATAGCCCAGTAATACAGCCCCTAATGCTATCCCTGTATCATATAAAGTAAAGAAGGTTGAAGTCGTATGGCCAATACGATATCTAGGCGAACGCTGGATTGCCAAAGTTTGTAAACAGGGCTGAAGTGAGCCGAAACCCATACCGATAAATATTGCACTGATCATTAGACCGGTTAAAGTTTCAATCTGGCTAAGAAGTATCAAACCGATAATAAAAAGAATGATAGATGGATAAATAATGATATTTGGGCCTTTAATGTCATACAGTCGGCCAGTAAATGGACGAATACTCATCATAGACAGCAAATACTACAAAAAACAATCCAGCAGAGCTGAGTAAGCCTTTAGTTTCAGCAAAAGTTGAAATATAAGACATAATACTAGAGTAACCAAATGCCAGGAGCATAACCATCAGGGAAGCGGGTAAAGCACGTTTTTCAACAAAATCCTGTAAGCTGATTTTCTTTTTCTCAGTAACTTCAGGTAATTTTTTAATTTCGCGAATGGGAATAAGCAGGCAGAAAGCAAAGCCTAGACAAATAATGGTTGCTAAAATCAGCGCGACGGTAGTATAACCTAACGGTTGAATCAAGCTAAGCCCTAGAAGTGGGCCCAGCACAAGTCCCAAGTTTATTGACATAATAAAATAGCCCATGCCTTCGCCTTTACGTTTTTCTGGAATGAAGTCATTGGCAATCGGTACACAAACCGTAGTAAGAATACTAAACCAGATACCATGCAGAAAACGGATAACCAGCAGAACACTAAGATTGTCTGCCAGAAGATAAGCGAATGAAAAAAGACAAAAAATCAGCTCAGAGACTAAAAAGGTCTTTTTCTTGCCAAATTTTTCAATGATGAAGATAAGCGAATGAAAAAAGACAAAAAATCAGCTCAGAGACTAAAAAGGTCTTTTTCTTGCCAAATTTTTCAATGATTAAGCCACTAAATGGTCGTACTACAATAGAAGAGACCATAAATAGAGTCATGGCTAAACCAGCCTGAGCTACAGTACCATTCAGGTCACTTATAATATAAACGGGTAGTACTGCGGTTTGTGCGAAATAGAATATGAACAAAAACATGTTATTGAATAAGCAAAAAATAAAGAACTTATTCCATAACCGAGAGGAGTCTATGGATGCCATGATAAACCTATAATAACCGGGAGAGCATGACTTGAGACGCAGAGAAATTGATATTTTTTATAATAGGAAAAGAGGGAGATAAATAAAAAGTAAATACGTCATAAAGTCATATAACCTGTAAATTATAAGTGAAAGTATGTAAATTGTATAGAGACGATGAACTAAAGCAAGATTATGAGAAATAGCTAAGCTACATATGATATATAAATACAAAAACAGCTTCTTCTACAGTGTATGAGTGAATCTCAAGCTATGTAAAAGAAGCTGATGAAATTAATTTTTAAAGTCCAGCTTCATAAGCTGTATTAGAAAGTAATGTGTCTACATCTTGCATATTATCTGGACGAATTTTATAGATCCATCCCTTACCATACGGATCTTCATTGATAAAGTCTGGATCATCTTCAAGTGCAGAATTGATTTCTACAACTGTGCCTGAAACTGGTGCATGAATATCAGAAGCAGTTTTTACGGATTCGACCACACCAGCCTGTGCACCTGCTGTAATCTGACTGCCAACCTCTGGCATTTCTACATAGACCAAGTCACCTAAAGCATCTTGAGCGTGGTCGGAAATACCGGTAACCACAAGATCACCTACAATTTTTACCCATTCATGTGTACTTGCATACTTCAGTTCCGAAGGATGATTCATGCCGATTCCTCAAAAAGTTTTAAAGCATTTTTGCTTTGTGTTATACAGGTTTTTGTTTAAAAACTAAAGTCTATAAATACGGATCTTTACGCCAATTACTAGGACTGCGGCCGCTCCAGCGCTTAAAGGCACGGCTAAAATTGGCAACGTCAGAATAGCCCAGCTCGTCGGCAATCTGTTCAAGGGTATAGTCAGTCCGTGAGAGAAGTGATGTAGCATGCCGGTAGCGCACTTCATCAACCAGACTAGAAAAAGAGGTGCCTTCAGCAGCCAGCTGGCGTTTTAAGGTACGGTCTGACATATGCAACCGATCGGCCACGCTTTCTATACTAAGATAGTGCTGTTCTGAATGAGTGAGGATATCACGCACCCGCATAGCCAGACGTCGGCGTTCTCCTAAAGCGGAAAGCTCAGCTTCACATTGATTAATTGCGATTTGACTGGCAATCGGGTCAGCATTAACCATCTGTAAACCCAGAAATTTTTTATCAAAGCTGGAAAGTATGTGTGGCTGATTAAAACGGAAATGATGTGAAGGCATCTTGGCTAAATAGCGGTCAAATCCTTCAGGTTTGGCAAAATCAAAATCAATTTCTCCTTCAAGGTTATTAATGCCAGTAATAGCCTTAGCCATACTGATAATACCAATAGTCAGGGCAAGAATAATTTCGGTCCTTAAAGGTTCAAGTTGTATGTCACACTGTAATTGCAGGGTTGCCTTATCACCAAAAGTAGAAAAATAAAGCTGTAGAAAGGGCATGCGAAGTTGAATAAAACGTGCAGCAAGAACCAGGGCTTCAGATATATTGCTGGCTGTCATGATTGCATAGCCAATAAAGCCATGAATTGAAATTCGCATTTGGGTACCAAGATGGTAGCCTAAAGATTGCTCGCCTGTAATTTTTAAGGCATGTTTTATCAGTTCGTTGGCAAGAGGAGTTGGAATACGGTAATCCGGGTGTGCGAGCTGTTCACTACTAAAATGAAAGGGGGCAAATAAAGTCTCTGCGCTATAGCCCCAGCGTGACACCACATCTAGCAATAACAGGCCATATACCCCTGGAATACCCACATCTTGCCGGGATGAAATTATCTCCATGCGCTATCCATTGCTCTCATGCTTTCCAACGTGCTGTTTACATCTTGGCATGAAATTAAACTTTAAACTAGAAGAATTGTTGGACAAATCAGTTGCTTAATTTTCAATTGCTGCTTTTTTAAATACTACTATTTTTGTAGTAGAGATTAATAGGAGATCCTGAAATTGGTTATAAGCCTGAGTGACATAAGTAACAATACCCCGATCATTCTTAGTTCTGGATGGAGTGATTGCTGTAATTTCGACTTCAACATGAATGCGATCTCCCGGCCTGGTAGGCTTGGGCCAACGTAAACTGGTTTCGGTACCAATTAAACCGCCTACTACCGGAAAGCACTCTGTCCATAAACGCATGGTAATTGCAGAGGTGTGCCAGCCACTTGCGGCCAGACCTTGAAAAACAGGATGCCGGCTTGCTTGCTCTTCATCCAGATGAAAAACCTGTGGATCATATTGAGTGGCAAATTTTTTGATTTCTTCAGCAGTCATTTCATATTCACGGCTGATAAAACGATCACCAATGTGCAAATCTTCCAGATAAAGCATTATTCTGTGTCCTCAACTTTCTTTGGTATTTGCTGTTCAACTAAAAAGCCACCAGTTTGACGTTGCCATAGTTGAGCATAAATACCATTTTGCTGAATCAGTTGCTCATGAGTACCCTGTTCAGCGATCCGGCCTTGATCCAGTACAATTAAATGGTCCATCTGAGCGATGGTCGAAAGCCTGTGAGCAATTGCAATGACTGTTTTTCCAGTCATAAGAGCGTCTAGACTTGACTGAATGGCAGCTTCGACTTCAGAATCCAGTGCACTGGTAGCTTCATCTAAAATCAGAATAGGTGCATCTTTTAAGAATACGCGGGCAATTGCAATACGTTGACGCTGTCCACCTGAGAGCTTGACACCACGTTCACCCACCTGCGCATCATAGCCCCGACGCCCCCCCAGATCAGTTAACTGAGGAATAAAGGTTTCTGCCTGAGCTTTACGTACAGCTTCATACATTTCCTCATCAGTTGCATCTGGCCGGCCATATTTAATATTTTCTGATACGCTACGGTGTAGCAGAGAAGTATCCTGAGTAACCAAAGCAATATTAGCGCGCAGGCTGTCCTGAGTTACATTCTGGATATCTTGGCCATCTATTAAAATACGGCCATTTTGAATGGTATAAAACCGCAGCAACAATTGAATAAGGGTTGACTTACCTGCGCCAGAACGGCCAACAATCCCGATTTTTTCACCTGGCCGAATGGTAAGATTCAACTGATCAATTACATTTTTTTCATTATAAGCGAAAGATACATTATCAAAACGAATTTCACCCGCAGTTACTTTTAATGGCTTGGCATCTTTTTTATCCTGTATTTCTACCGGTCTGCTTAGGGTCCCCATTCCATCCTGAATTGTTCCGATATTCTCAAAAAGGGCAGAAATTTGCCACATGATAAAGAATGCCATACTGTTAAGCTTCATAATCATGGCTGTGGTTGCGGCAACCACTCCAAGACCGGCTTTACCTTCTACCCATAGATGAATGGCTGTTCCCAATACACCTAGAAAAAGTACAGCACTCAGCATATTTACACTGATTTCAAATTTAGCTCCAAGACGCATTTGCCGATATACTGTCACCATAAATTCCATCATGGACTCTTTGGCATAACGACTTTCACGGCCAGCATGTGCAAATAGCTTGACAGTCTGAATATTGGTATAGGCATCTGTAACACGTCCAGTCATGACAGCACGGGCATCAGCTTGCTGTTTTGACACTTTACCCAGGCGTGGAATAAAGTAGTAAGCTGCGATCATGAATAGAAGTAACCAGACGAGTAGGGGTATCATTAGAACAGGTGAAATACCTATAAACACAATACTGATCGTAGTGAAATAGACCACTACGTAGGCCATCATGTCGCCTAAAATAACCCAGAATTCTCGTACTGCTAACGCTGTTTGCATGACCTTGGCAGATAAGCGCCCGGCAAAATCATTATGAAAAAAATCGAGACTTTGCTGTAAAAGAAAATTGTGAAAACGCCAGCGCAGACGCATTGGGAAATTGCTATATAAAATCTGATGCTTAACAATAGACTGCATACTGGCAAAGAAGATGTTGGCAAACAGAAAGCTGGCCAGAATCAGCAGATTGGTTTCATGATTTACATAAAAAGTATCAGGTTGGCTTGTACCTAGCCAGTCAACCAGTTGTCCTATTTTCGAATAGAGTAAAGCCTCAAAGCTTGCGGCGCCCGCAGTTACAAGGACTAATAAAAAAATATAAGGACGCAAGCCTTTGGTCGCCTGCCAGATAAATGGAAAAAACCTTCTTGGTAATGGTTCGTAAAGACCTTCAGTGGGATAGGCATCGACACGCTTTTCGAACCACTTCAACATTATTTTTTCCTCTGAATACAATATATTAACTAATATAAGTTTAATTCAATTTATAGGGGAGATAGAGATTGATCAATCATTAATTTAGCCATATTCCGCCATATAATAATATTCAAAATATGAGTTTTTAGCCGTACTACACTTAATTTTACGCCATATAAGAGAAAAGATAATGGCGTAAATTGTGAATTCAACAGGAAAAACAGATATGAAAAAATTATTAGCTAGCGGTAGACTTGAAAAGCTGGTGCGATTTTGAAGGATAAAAAAATCTGCTTGTAACTTTACCGGAATAATAAAATCAGGACTTGCTGAGCCGCTTATGTGTATACATCTGTTGATCTGCTTCTCTGATAGCAGCTGATAGACCAAAAGTCGGATGACGCATAGCCAGCCCGATTGAAGCACTAATCTTTGCCTTTTCAAAGGCCTGTGTAATGCGATTAACCAATGATTCAGCACCTGAATGATCATTTTCAATACTTAGTATGGTGAACTCGTCACCTCCTAAGCGGGCTAGAATATCATTATTACGTACATTATCACGCAATACGACAGCTGTCTTGCGAATTAACTCATCACCAGCCTCATGACCCAGATGATCATTAACAGTTTTAAGATTGTTGAGGTCTATCATAACCACAGCAGCAGGGTGACCTAACTGCTTGCAACGTTCTTCTTCTGCATTTATTAATTTATCCCAAGCCCGCCGGTTATATAAACCAGTCAAACCATCACTCATTGCTTCTACTTCAAGACGCTCACGTTGTCTAACCTGTTCAATTTCACGCAGTTCAGCCTGTAGAATCCGGCTTAAAAGCTCTCCAAAGACTTCGATCAGTTTTGCTTCTTGAACCAGTTCAGGCGCTTGCGGGTGAGGGTCAATCGCACAGAGTGTGCCAAATAAATGACCATCTTCACTTACTAAGGGCTGTCCAATATAAGCCTGAATCTCTACCTGTTTCCTGATAGGGGCGTTTAGATATAAGGGAACATCATCAGAACGTGGTGCAATTCTTGGTGCATTACCTGTGACCATATGTGAACAGAAAGAATCTGCCCAGCGAAAAACTTGTCCAGGTTGAACATTATAGCCATGATCTTCACTCTGTAGCACGATCCAGTCATCGCCTTCAACTCGTGTAATCATCCATAGATTAAAACCGAAGCGGTCATGAAGATAACGTAAAACAGCTTGGCCTGCTTCCTCAAAGTTTTTCGAATATGAAATACCCATATAACCAGCCTTTATATCTCAAGATTTAACTTCTATAACCTTAATAGGGCGACCTTGACCAATTTTCAAGATTCCACTGCCACTGTTAAAATGAATCGATGTGTTTCCATTTTCCAGTCGTATACCATTTTTTGTTTTAACCCGCTTAAGATAATAAACAATGCCTCTCTGATCAGTAAGTTCCGCAGTTTCGAAATTATTTGTGGTTTTGAGAGTGACTACTATATTATCAGGATCTATGAATTTGAGTACCTGTTCCTCTTCATTCATATTTATAACCTGCTTAGATGGCATCTGGGTAGCCACTATTTGATTTGGAGAGATTTGAACAGCATAGGATCTACTCTATATATAACTTAATAAAAGTAATGCTATAATAATATTTATTTATCTCATGCTTTTATTTTCTCAATAATATAAAAATTAATAAAAGATATACAAAAATTCTAAATACTAAAAAGCATAAAATTTAATATTTGTCTATGAAGACTACTTTTTTGGTAGACAGATTTCAAAAAAATATATAATAAAACATTATTAAACTTTAAATAAAAACTATTAATCTGAAAATATTTATTCCTTTTTTATATTAGATAATAAAAAAATACAGAATAAAATATGAATATTGTATATAATAATATTTTTATATTTTAAAAAATAAAATGATGAATAAATTCTTTTTTTTGTCTACTGTATTTTTCTGCTTAACAGGGTGCGCTTCTGTGTCTTATCCAGATCAGAATAGGATTGTAGAAGAAACAATTAGTTATTCTACGTCACGTTGTTTTGGTGCTTGTCCGGTGTATTCTGTAACAATTCAGCCTAGTGGAGCTGTACATTTTAACGGGGAGCGGTTTACAAAAGTTATCGGAGAGCAAGATATCATTGTTTCCCCCGGAATCTATAAAAAGCTTTCTAGTCAATTAAGCAGATATAAGCCCGCACCAGGAAAAGTAGAAAATAATTATAATTGTGTAAATAAAGCTACTGATCATCAAACGGTTAGTTTTGTATGGACGTATAAAAGTGGAGTAGAAACAAAGTTAGACCATTATATGGGGTGTATGAATTCATCTGATAAAAGTTTTAATCAATTTATCGAACAATTACCTGAAATGCTTGGAATTAATGATTTAATACGCTAAAAATAAAAACAATCTAAATTTATAAAAAATTAATCTTTTATGTGAGTTCTATTTATATAAAAGATTAATAAATATATATTTTTAAGATTAGTATTTTATAAATTTTAATATTAACAAGGTCTATAAAATAAAAATACTTTTTATTTTCAAGTTTTATAGGGTAGTAAAACTGTACATGGAAAAATCTTATTTGATTATAAAACCTAAGACTTAAAAAAGCTTTTTATAGAAAATAGCCTAAGCATTATTTCTAATAATGAACCTGATTGCGACCTGCAATTTTAGCCTGATAAAGTTTTGCATCAGCTATTTCAAAAACTCTTGCTACTTCTCTCGAAGTTTCTGGCCAGAATGCGATACCGATAGAAATTGTTATCGGGCCGATACCATCGGTTAAGGTATTTTCCATTTTCTTTCTTAAACGTTCAGCACTTTTATATGCGTTTTCTATATCAGCTTGAGGCATAAGCACAACAAATTCCTCACCACCATAACGACAGCATAAATCATTTTTCCTGAAGTTATTTAAAATATGTTGAGCCACCTGCTTTAAAATTCTGTCACCCTGAGCATGACCATAAGAATCATTAATCTTTTTAAAATAATCAATATCTATCAGTAAAACTGCAAAGTGAGTCCAGGTACGAGTCATTTCCTCAATAAAGATTTCTAGTCCTCTGCGATTAAAAAGGCCAGTAAGTGGGTCAGAATTAATGTGAAAATTCATTTCATCAATTTTATGAGTAAACTTCTCTACACTGGAAAGTAGGGAAAATTTGAATTTTTGCACTTCGTAGTACCATGGTTTGATCGCCTTAATTTTCACTTCAGTTTCTGGCTGGTTTAAAGAGCTGGCAATTTTGGCGAGGTCATGAAGAGGAGAGGCTATAAAGGTAGAGGCCTTCCATACTAGATAAAAAATTAGGAGATAAAAAAGAAAAATTCCTGCAGACACTCTGGAAATAATTGATTTCGCGCGTTCAAGTAATTCATCTGTAGGCTGTTGTGAGACTACAATCCAATTAGTGGTGGGAATATGCGCGAAACCGACCAGATTCTTTACTCCCATACTGTTTACTAATTGAATTTTACCGTTCTTCTTTTTATTCATATAAGTCAACCCTGTATTCCCGGTTATAGTTTGACCTATTCTTTTCATATCAGGGTGAAATATAATTTTATTATTCTGGTCTAATACATACATATAACTATTTCTATAACTGTATTGAATGGTCAGTAGCTCATTGATGATATTTTTTTCTTTCAGATAAATTGCTGCACCTACATAGCCTTTGTAGACATGGTTATGGTCAAAGATAGGCTGGGAGATAAAAACAATTAAATTATTTTTAACTGAATAATATGGAGGAGAAACATAGGGTTGTTTATTTTTCAGAGATTCTTGTGTACCTAGTGACATTTGAACCTGTTGTTTGCTTAGGTTCAGATAATCAGGAGTATATTCAACGATAATTCCTTTAGAGTTACATATAACTACAGTATTGAAGTGATGTGATTGTCTCCTAAGACGATCAACTTCTGATGCTCTTACAGTTTCGCTATTAAAGGACTTTCCTATAACTTCAGCACTATATTTGAGCTCATCCAAAGCTGTCTGAAATTGACCATCTGTGTTTAAAGCAATTTTAGAAGCATATTCATAATTAATTGAAAGTGAGTTTTCTATTAATTCTTGCTTGAGAATGCTATAGCTTATAAGGAGAGAAATAACAAATAAGGCTGAAACCGCTAAAATAGTTAAAATTAGAATTAATTTCCTTAAATTAAGCTTAAAGTAATTTTTTAAATTATAAGTGAGCATAGATGAGCTGACATTAAGGTAGAGTACATCTCTCATACTACTGTATTTAATATTACTAAATATTTATTCTTTGTTTCTATAAGTTAGACTATAGGCAGGCAGGATCAGAACAGTTCTCATAAATTTTATTATATTGCCGACGCATATATAAGAGCGTAATTTATTTAGTTAGACTGTAGTATAGTCAAGTTATTAGATGAAGTCTGGCTATAAATTTTTTTAATTAAAACAGATATTCATATTTTTAAGTTTTAGTTTTACCTGACCGTTTATGCTCAAACATATTTTTATCTGCTGCTATTGCTGCTTTGTTAAGGCCATGATGAGGTCGCCGCGAAGCAACTCCAATAGCGGCATCTATTCCGGCTTCTTTAAAGGCCTTCTGAATACGGTGAAATAAAGCTAAAGCACCTTCTTGATCATTTTCTATACTTAAAATACCAAATTCGTCTCCACCCAAGCGAGCCACAATATCTTTACGCCTTACACTAGCACGAAGTACAGAGGCTGTTTTCTGAATTAATTCATCACCGGAAGTATGCCCCAGACTGTCATTAACAGTTTTTAAATTATTGAGATCAACAATGAGAATTGAAGCAGGGTGTCCATGCCGTTTACAACGGTCTTCTTCGGCACTGACTAAATTATTCCAGGCTCTACGATTATATAGCTCAGTCAAGCTATCTCTTAATGCTTCAGCTTCAAGTCTCTCATGTTGTCGAATTTTCTCGTTTTCACGTAGCTCGGTTTGTAAGATATAACTTAATAACTGTGCAAAAAGCTCAATCATTTCAGCATATTGTAAAATTGATTCTGGTTGTGGTTGTGGGTCAACTGCGCATAATGTACCGAACAGGCTGCCATCTTCATTAAGCAGGGGCTGACCAATATAAGCTTCTATATTGACCTGCTTGTTTATAGGTGCATTAGCATACAGAGGAATATCTCTAGATCGAGGTACAATTCTGGGTACTGTTTCCGTCACCATCTGGGAGCATAGCGTATCGGTCCAGTTCAGAACTTGGCCTTGCTTGACATTATATCCATGATCTTCAAACTGTAAGATGATCCAGTTTTTACCTTCTACTCGGGTAATCATCCACAGGTTAAAACCAAGATGGGCATGCAAGTAGTGCAGGACAGCTTGCCCAGCCTCTTCAAAACTTTTGTAATTAAATCCATTTATCATATATTTTATTTACCTGATTAATAGCTTCTGTTCAAAATGAATAGCTAGAGCTTACTTACTTTCGAATTTGAACTTATTCTTGCAGAAAACTATTTTTCTTAAATTTTAGTCTTTTAAAAGCTTATATCCTTAAGAGAAAATTATGCTATCAGCTCTTATCATACAAGAGGCTTTTCAGTAAAAATTCATTTTTAATTTTAAGAGAAGGGTTAATTATATTAAATGGATGAGAATGAAATATTAAATTTATAAAAATACAAGGGGTTAATTGTATTTAAAATCTATTTCAAATAGAAAATATTTTATTATTTTGTATACATATTAAATTAAATCATACAAAATTAGTCAGAATTTATTAAAGAGAAGGTAGAAATTGTGAGGATAAGATTAGTTGCACTTTTCTTATTATTTGTTGGTGGATTATTCTATTATGCTTATAAATCTCAGCATGAACATGTACTTAAAAGAAGAGCGAATATTATGTCTACAGCACCTTTCCATACTTCTCCAGACCATATTTATTCAGGAAAAAACTTTAAATTTACTAAAATTGATCAAAATGGACAGATCATTTTTAAGAGTAAAGAAGAATGAGCTCAATGGCGCTATGTATTTTAATCATTGTATTTTCTGAATTAACTCTATAATTTTATATAGGTAAAATAGGATCTGTGCATTAATTGATCTTTATAAATATTAGTATTATAAAATTTTCTTTAGTATTTTATCTGGTGTTTAAATTTTTTTAATATTAACAAGTGCCATTTAAATAATTCATAAATCAACGCCTGAGATAGTAAAATAGAATAAACTTCTCACAATAGTATAATTTAAAAAAACAAGTGCTTATATAACAGGCTTCGTTGTAAAAGCCTGTTATACAGTGTGTAAAGAATCAGGAATGTTCAATAACTTCTGCATTAGAAAAGACTTTCCAGTCTTGCCCAGAAGGGGCTTGATAAACCTGTAGTCCAAATTCTCCAATAATGGCAATCAAGTGGTCAAAAATATCTGACTGAATGGCTTCATAATCTACCCATGAAGTTGTATTACTAAATGCATAAATCTCAAGAGGGAGTCCTTCACTGGTAGGTTGTAATTGACGCACCATAATTGTCTGATGCTGAGCAATACCCGGATGCTGTTTTAAATAAAACTCTATATAAGCACGGAATGTACCTAAATTTGTTAAGCGACGCTGATTATAAATAGCCTGATTGCCAAGCTGCTGGTTAAATTTTTGAATTTCACTTTCTTTAATATTCAAATACTGGTCAAGAAGCAAAAAGTCCTTTAGCTTTTGTTGCTCTTCATTCGTCATAAAATGCACTGTGCTTTGGTCAATGTAAATAGCACGTTTGATACGTCTTACACCGGCATTGCTCATACCACGCCAGTTTTTAAAAGTATCAGTAATCAGTTTATTGGTGGGAATAGTCGTAAAGGTCTTGTCAAAATTTTGTACTGTGACCGTATGTAATGACATATCAATGACATCGCCATCCGCATTTAATGATGGCATCTCAATCCAGTCTCCGATACGTACCATATCATAAGAAGAAATTTGTACACTGGCCACCAGCGAAAGAATAGTATTTTGAAAAACCAGCATCAGCACAGTCGCCATAGCACCGAAGCCTGCTAGCAGGGTAAACACATCTTTCTTCAGGAAAGTACCTAAAATCATTAAAGCACAGACGATATACAGCATTAATTTAACCAGCTGCAAGTATCCTTTAATAGGCTTATTTTTTGATTTTGGATTGCGCTGATAAATCAGGTTAAAAATATTAAGAAGTTCGCTCAAAGCCAGCGCTAATGTAAGGAAAATAAAAGCCTGTGCTCCCATTTGTACAAAAGTTACAAGCTTGAGTGAAAGATGTGGAACCGTAGTGATGCCATTCATAATGACGATAGCCGGAACAATATTAGCTATGCGACGAATTACACTATGTTCAGCGAAAATACTGCTATTGGCAAACTTCATCTTGCTGATGAGTTTACGTAGGCCTCTTACTACGACCTGTTTGGCAATAAAGTTAGCCAGAGCGGCTAGCAGAATAAGAATGCCTAATGATGTCAACATCTCTAACCAAGGAAACTGATCTGACCAGTCCTGAATATTTTGTATAAAAGCCAGCTGTTCCAAGCCGTTTACCCCTACAATTATGATTAATTGCATGATTGTAAAAGTTTATTGCTTGAAACAGGCTATAAACAACTTTTTATATACGTTTTATTAGCAAATTGAAACTTTATAGCATTACCTCAGGGAGAGGTGTTTTACCACATTAAATCATCAGGAATAATATATGCTGCATATGGATCTTCTTCATCAGTTGATTGATCATTGGCCTGCGTACTATTATGTAAAATAAACCCTTCCATGCGCGCATCAATTTTTTCTGCCAAGGCTTTTGGTAAATAGGCATAGCTGCCATTATCTCGTGCAATCATTAAACTGCCTGAAACCAGTGCATTATAAACCTGTTGTGAGATATAGACTTTTTTGATTTTGCCTTCATCGATAAACTGATAAGTTATATCGCCGTCAGTTTCCTTGATCTTATGATGAGAGATCATTTGGACAATATTGGCCTTTAAAGTTTTTTCTGCAAGCTGACGCTGTTTTTCCTGATTTAGGGCCTGATCTTTAGCTAACTTTTCCTGTTTTTCATGCTCAATTTTTGCCTTGAGTGCAGCCTCGTCACTTTGACCGGTACGCTGTTCATGCTGTGCCTGTTTGCTCAGCTTTTTTGCTTTTTTATTATCTACCAAGCCGGCTTTTAAAAGTTGGGCCTGTAGTGCATTTTTAACCATGTTTGATTACTCCCAGCTTGAATGCTGTGTAGACTTATGACGAAAGTATATAGACCAGTAGATGATACTGAGCGATAAACTCAAAACTGCCGGTACGAGAAATGACTGTAATTTTAGATAAGGATAAATCAGACTTGCAACAATACCACCGATTAAAAAGCCGAAGAGAATAAGTAAATGAAGAATAATACGACGCTTTCCAACGCTCAGGCCACGTAAGCGATAACCTAGCGCCAACCCAAGATCAGTTAATACCCCTGATAAGTGGGTAGTGCGAATGATTGTACCTTTATAATGACTGACCATTGCATTTTGCACGCCCATTGCAACACAGGCCCACAATAAAGCATATCGCGGGAAATAGGGTAACAATAGCCAGCACAGGAAAATGAATAGCGCAACCAGACTAAGTGGCAAACCATAACGGCGTCCAAGCTGAAAGTGACTATTTCCAAGAATCAGGCCACTATAAAATGAACCGGTAACATAGCAAAGGACCACCAGTATCAGGTACAGAACACTAGAGGGTTCCCAATTAATCAGGCTCATGGCCAGCATACTAATATTACCGGTCATATGTGAGACAGACTGATGCAAGACAGTCACCAGTCCAAGTACATTAATCATGCCCGCATTGATTGCCAGTAAAAAAGCACCTATTTGAATCCATGCAGGCAGTTTTTGAAAAGGCATCGCTACACTCGCGAATTTATTGTCCTTTCAATAGATTAACGCATTCCACGGTCAACAGCAGCAGTAAATAGTACATCAGTTGATGAATTTAATGCAGTTTCAGTCGAGTCCTGAAGCACACTGATCACCATTCCGATTGCAACCACCTGCATAGCAATTTCAGATGAAATACCGAACAGGCCGCAGGCCACAGGAATCAGTAGCAATGAACCACCAGCAACCCCAGAAGCTCCACAGGCCGATACCGTAGCAACCACGGAAAGGATCAACATGGTTGAAAGGCTGACCGGTATGCCTAAAGTATGTACAGTCGCAAGTGTTAGCACAGTAATGGTGACTGCCGCACCTGCCATATTGATAGTAGCACCCAAGGGAATAGATACACTGGCAGTTGCTTCATTTACACCCAAACGTCGTGCCAGGTCGAGGTTAACCGGAATATTGGCAGCGGAACTACGGGTAAAGAAAGCAGTAATGGCACTTTCGCGTAAGCATGTTAAGACTAGCGGATAAGGGTTACTGCGGGTAACAACTGCAACCAGCAAAGGATTAATGATAAGAGCAACAAAAAGCATAGTGCCAAGCAGCACTGCTAAAAGCTGTGCATAACTTTCCAGCGTTTTTAAGCCAGCATCAGCGAAAGTTGCAGCAACCAAACCGAATATACCCAATGGAGCAAAGCGGATTACAATTGCGATCACTTTACTAATGGCATTGGAAACATCAGTCAGTACCACACGTGAAGTCTCAGACGCGTGTCGAAACGCTAGCCCCAATATGACAGACCACGCTAAAATTCCAATAAAGTTCGCTTCACTCAGCGCCACAACTGGATTGGCAATAAAGCTCAATAACAGGTTTTTCAGTATTTCTCCCAACCCCCCTGGAGCCTGTACTTCGAGCTGACTTGGCACATCCAGGAACAATGTACTTGGAAACATTAGACTGGCAAAGACAGCACTAAATGCAGCTAGAAGCATACCAACCATATACATCATTAAAATAGGTTTGATATGTGCAGTCTGACCCAGTTTGAAATTGGCAATGGAAGCCATAACTAAAACAAAAACCAGAATTGGGGCAACTGATTTAAGTGCCTTAATAAAAAGATCACCCAGTAAGCTGAGATAGGGAGCTGCTTGAGGGAAAAGCCAGGTTACCAGCATGCCCAGAATAATGGCAATGACAATTTGAGTAACCAGGCTTAAGCGAAATAAGTATGAGAACATAGGAAAGCCTTATGAGACCTATAAGGGCCAAAAGTACAAGCCGGCTATTTTATACATAAAATACATAAAGCTTGAAATTAATTTTTACTGACCCGTCCATGGTCTTTCGAATGATATAAATATAATAAAAGCTAAATACTTTTATCACATTTGAATATTCATAGATCACTTGCATTGTTAATATTTAAATTTTAATGGGGCATTTCAGGCTGAAAAAGCTCTGGTGCCAAGTTCTGCATTGCCTGAAAGTGAGAGAAAAAAACCTGACCATTTAAATGCTGCAATAAGGGGGAGTCTTTAAGCTTATCCATAACAGGGCCTTTGATTTCTGAAAAATGCAGCTGAATATGAAGTTTAGCAAGCTCTGCATTTATTTCCTCAAGCATTTCCAGTGCACTTAAGTCGATAGCGCTAATGCTTGAGCAGTTAATAATGACATGCTCAAGCTGGGCATTTTTACTTACTTCAGTAATGATATAGCCTTTTAAGGTATTCGCATTTAAAAAGCTCAAGTTTTCATCAATACGGATCGAAAAGATTTTGGGGCTGGTTATAACCTGATGCCGTGAAATATTACGGAAATGTTGTGTTCCTTTAACCAACCCAATCACTGCAATATGAGGACGGCTAATTCGCCAAAGCATTAAAATAAATGTAGAGATAATTCCGATTATCAGACCGGTAGAGATATCAATGCAAATAACACTGAAAAATGTAATCCACATTGCGATGCCATCTGCCTTAGAATAACGCCAAGTTTCAAGAAATGGTTTAAATTCAACCAGCTTCCAGATAGAAACAATAATGGTTGCAGCCAGGATAGCCAGCGGTAAATCTCGCAGGAACCCGGTAAAATACATACTAACCACAATAATAAACAGTGAAGAGAGTACGCCAGCCATTGGAGTGCGTGCACCAGCATCGGCATTTACAACTGTACGTGACAAACTTCCTGTTACGGGAAAGGCAGAGGTGACTCCGGCACTAATATTCGCCAAGCCAAGTGCAATAAGTTCCTGATTACTGTTCAGGTTACTACGCTGCTGCAATGCAGTGGCCTGTGCAATTGAAAGAGACTCTACAAAGCTGATCATTGCAATAAGAGCAGCACCAGGAAGCAAATCAATTACCATTTGCATATTCCAGTGTGGTAGAGCAATAGGGGGGAAACTTGAAGGAATTTCTCCTACAGTTTTAATGCCTGCCTGCTGCAAGTTCAGAAAATACATCAGTCCAATCGAAACTATAACCAGAATGAGGGGTAAGGCACGAATCAGAAAAATCAGTAAACCTGCTCTGGTCTTTATAAAGGCTGAATTTAAAAAGGCAGGAATATATACCAGAAATAATATAGCAGTGATTCCAAGCGCCAGAGTAGCAAAGTTGCTATAACGTACATACTGCCAAAAAGATACCAAGAATTCTGAAACATTATTGGTTTGTAAGGGGATATCAAACAGAAATTTAAATTGGCTTAAGGCAATAAGCAGAGCTGAAGCAATAATAAAACTTTTTATAACCGGATGACTAATCAGCTGAATGAGAAAACCAAAACGGAATATACCTAAAAGTAAAGAAATAAAGCCGGTGAGTAGCGCTAGCAGACAAGCTGCTTCAACATAAACTGGCGAACCTACTTCGTATAGCGGGGCAAGGGTGCCAAAGACCATCATGGAGATAATAGCAACTGGACCAATTGAAAGGGTTGGACTGCCACCGACCATGGCATAAATAATCATGGGCAGGATACTGGCGTATAACCCCATTACAGGAGGCAGACCGGCGACCATAGCATAGGCCATACCTTGTGGTACCAGCATTGCAATAACGATTAATGCTGCCAGTAAATCTGATCTAAATTTTGGTCCGTTATATCTACTCAGCCATTGCCATGCCGGAAAAAGAGAGGGTATAGATAAACGACGCATAGCCATATAACAGCCTAAATCACATTTTTTCATATATTATGCATAAAAAGTGATAAAAAGTCGCTGCCTTTAAAAGTACTACTTAATAAACTGCTATTAATTTACTGAATCTATAGAATTTTATTATTATTTTGGACAATAGAGGTCATAAAGTGTATGTAAAACTTGGGTTAGTTTCTGATCTTTAATTGAATAAAAAATCTGCTTTCCCTGACGCCGTGTGATAACTACATCACTCTTACGTAACATCATTAGCTGTTGAGATAAGGTAGGCTGAGTAATTTGAGTTTTTCCCTCAATTTCAGAAACGTTTAATTCTTCTTGAGCTAAATGGCACAAGATTAATAGGCGATCTGTATTGGCTAGCGATTTTAGTATACTCACGACGGTGTCAGCAGAATCGCGCATGACATCGATTTGGAGAGCAGGTTGCATAATCAAATCCGTTAAATTGAGTGCGCCATAGTATAAATGTACTAAGAGAAAATAAAGATTAATTAAGAAGAATAATTCATGGCTTTTGATGAAGAAGTTAATCAGTAAAACTGATACATGGTATATATAAATTCAAGTTTTTAATTTGAAAAATATACTTTTTCTTTTTTAAAATCAATTCAGCGTGTAAAAATAAACATATTAATAAATCTTTTTACTTAAGAATGCTACTACCTCATAAGCTGCTCAGGTATAACAAATATGGTAAACCATTCAAAAAGCTATAATCTGGAGTAAAAAATGGCTAAGAACCAGACTAATGAAATTGAAATTAATATCGGGATTTCCACTGAGGGCCGCAAGAAAATTGTTGAGGGATTATCCCGTCTTTTAGCAGATAGCTATACTCTATATCTGATGACGCACAACTTTCATTGGAATGTTACGGGCCCAATGTTCAGTAGTCTGCACGCAATGTTTATGGAGCAGTATACAGAACAGTGGAATGCACTTGATATTATTGCTGAACGTATTCGTGCCCTTGGATTTCCTGCGCCCGGCACCTATAAACAGTTTAATGACCTCGCTACAATTAAAGAAGTAGAGGGTGTGCCTACTGCTGAGGAAATGATCCGTTATCTGGTCAATGCTCAAGAGGCAACTGCACGCACTGCACGTGAACTTTTTCCTGTCGTAGATGAAGTAAATGACCAGCCAACTGCTGATGTATTAACCCAGCGTATTGATGTGCATGAAAAAACTGCCTGGATGCTGCGTAGCCTGCTACAGTAAAAAAGTTTTTTAGAGCCAAACCCGCTCTATTTGAGCAGGTTTGGTTCTGGCTTTAACTTATAAGTAAATTTCAGGCGGGTAGGGCGTATTATCATTTATTGCAGAATAATATTGTTCTGCCAAAAAAAAGCCATCTGGTGCATTCTTGATATCAATTGTAAGGGAATGAGCCATAACTTGTGGATATGCCCAGATTAACTGTTTCATTAACCCAAAAGTTTCATTGTTCTGCATATCTCCTAAAATCCTTTGCCAGATAGCCCTATGGTAAGGTTCCTTATTATTGAAACCATAAAGATATGTCAAATTCTCTGGTGGTACAAAACCTGCCAGATAAGCTGTTTTGTCACTAGGATATGCTAATTCATCTAAGGCAACTTCCATAATTGTACGGTGGGCTTGTTCCAGGTTATTTTCTAAAATCCAGTCATAAGCTTCGACTATAATGTAGTCAAAATTAGGGTACCTATAGTATTCCTGTGGATAGTTGATACTGGTTAACAGAGTGGGCTGCTGAGTACGTATAGCAGGTAAGAATAATAAGGGACAAAACTGCGCATCTGGATAATTCTTTTTGAGAACAGTGCGGATATCCTGACATGTCTGACCTAGCTTTATTCGTAGCCACTGTCTGAATTCTTCATAAGGTGTACCAGTCTGGTAGACTGATTGAAAAATGTCTCCTAAATCTGGTGCATATAGGCCTGTATCTTGGTTAAAGGCTAATCGGGTAGAGTAATCATATATGCAGGGTAAGTTGGTTGCAGGATTATACCACCACCAAGGTTCTCCAATCTGCATATTGACCTGGCAGCCGCCTATCTGCATAGTTTCAGCGAATTCCAGAAAACCTTTTTGTAAATATGCCATAGCATTTATATTGCTAGGACTGAAAAAATAGCTGGGTGGCTCATAAGCCGTTTTACCCAGATTGTCATGAATGTCTCTTTGTGCCCAATATTCGTTGGCAGCAAGAGAGTACATTTCAAAGCTTAAGCTGAAAACAGGAGCAAAGGCTGCTTCATGCAATGCTTTAGCATAGACCTGATGCCATTTTAACGCACATGGATTAACTACATTTACACGTGTAGCAAGTGTATCAGGAATCTGCCATCTATTTACTTGTGTGTCCCAGTACATGTCTGGATAACGTGACATTCCGCAATAATGATTAAGTAGTCCCCGATAACCAAGCGCCACAATATTATCGACTATACGTTGAGGATTTAAATCATAATGATCATCATAACTGGTACATATACCTTTATGATGTGCAGATACTACTATCTGTTTAAGTTCTAATTGTGTGTGAGTTCCTTGAACTGTAGAGTTGGTGATTCTGACATAACAAAGTTCAGGATCAGGCAGTGGATAAGGCAAAGTCGCAGGATTATAACTGCTTGCTACCACATTCAATACAATACGCTGGATATGATTGACTGGAAAAGGAATGGTCGCATTAAAACCTGCTTTTACAGTATCCCAGTCAATCTGGATATGAGCCTGTCTGGACACAGGCTGATCTGCATAATTGAAAAGCGGAATATATGCTATTTGTTCAATTCCATTTTCCAGATAGTATACTGCTAGCGTAAGTGCCATCTGTTCATTATTGATCATAGGCATGTATGTAGAAACTTCTATATCAAAATCCCAGACCACACCACTGTAGTCATATAGTGTTTCATAACTTAAAAACTGATGATCTTTATGATCCTCAGACTCCCAGATAATACCTATAAGATCACTACTGAGGCGGGGTTTGAATAGTACTTCAAAACCGTTTCTGTAATTGGTAAGACTAAACGATGCTGTATCTGGGCCTTCTACCCGCCAATAATGAGGATGAAAACGTGGCAGGGTTTGAGTTGCCCATGAAAGTTGAGGGGGTATTTTCTGATAGGGAAAAGCATTTTGCATAACCGGCACCCTTTTAATAACTTAAGACGGTTTTCCAGAGTATATTTTTCAGATTTTTGGAAGTCGTATTTAGATACTAAAGAGGTATTATAAAAAAACCCGTTTTAATTCTTTGATTTTGTAAGATAAAAATGTAATTGATACTTATAATTAAGTATAAATCAGAATATATATCATGTAATTATAATAAAAGCCCATAATTTTTTTAAATTATGGGCTTTAAAATAAATTCAATAGATATATTAAATTAGAAAAAATTGAATACTCAAAGAAATAATCATAAATAAGACAGCTAGTCCCGTAAACTTATGCTTTATATTTTGAACCACTTCCGGTTTAGGAACAAAACTGTCGCGTCTTTCTATATTAATAAAATACTTTGCATATTTATCCATGAAGAATGATGCAATAGCAAAAATAGCAAATGTATTGGCCAGATAAATATGTGGAACCTGATCTGCCCTGAATATAAAAAGGAATAGCCACATACCTATAGGCGTTAAAGTCATATAAGCTAAATCAAACCAGCTGCTCATATTTACTTTTGCTTTCGCTCTTAAGCGGCAAAGCGTATCGAAAAGAGTAATTAAAGCAAAAATAAACCATACATTCATAAGTAAAAAGAATGCAAGCTCATAAGTCAGGTCACCTCTTTCTCCAGACATTCCCATGCTAACCAGCGTAACTGGCATGAGACTATAAGCGATAGACAGCAAACCAATACGGGTAATATTACCTGTAACAGTACTTGAGAGATGTTTTTCCCAGCGTAAAAAATAAGTCCGGATCATGGCAATATATCTTTAGAAATAAATCAGATTAAAAAAACTGTTGTATTATGGTAAAAAAAGATACTTTTTGCACGAGAATTGAATAATTTTTGTGTATCTAATATATAAGTATTTTTAATATTTTGATAATAAGGCTAAAAATATTAAGCCATTATTTTTTCACAGAGATTAATACTTGTTACAAGAAGGGGCAGGGAGCTTATATAGAAAGTTAAGGACGAGGATTCATTTTCATTTATAAATTAAAACAATAAGCATATAAAGAAATAAGGTGATATATCTATGACTAGTTCTAAAAATTAAATATATATGTTTTATATAATTAACTGCTTATTAAAGTTAACTTTGATTTTTAAAACTTGTTGATTTAAATTTAGTCTGATACTGATTTTCACGATAGATCAAGTCACTTGCGTTATTTTGAAACATATCAAATAAAGGAATATTCAATCATGAAGAGAATGACAGGCATAGTTTGGATTGGGTTAAGTTTGGGAGCATGCTCAACAATACCAGAATCAGAGTACCAAATAGCTGAAGTATATAAATCTTTAGGCTCCAGACAGTGTGAACAAATTAATAGAACGAAGAATATCGTAGAGATGAAGCAGCAGTTAGTTCAAAACCAGATTAAAGTCCTCTCTTCTTATATTACTGATGACGGTCAGATACGGATTTCTCTCTGCGGTGCACCAGACGGTAAAATTGTGGTATTCAAAATTCCTGCTAACAAAATACAACAGGCCCAAACTTTTGGCTTTCAGGATTTGAACCTGCTGAAGCACTGACTAATTTGAAACTGTATAAAATGACTTTTGTTACAGAGATGTATTTGGAGTACTTCTTCATTTACGTGCTGAAATAATAGTAGGCGCTTTATATTATAGAACTTATTGCTAAACAATTTAGCCTAAGTAAAATTAAATCATCTACATCAGACAATATTTAAATTTGATAGCAGACAAACAAAAATAATTTTAAAATTCAAGCATAAAATGAATTAAGATTCATAAATTCCATCTTAGAAACCACTATAAATGTAACAAAATATTTTATTTTTATTTCTTTAAAATTGAAAAATATATTTAAAATTAACTATATATTCTATTTTTGGGTGCATTAAGAAATATATAGAATAAACAGTTCTCTAATACAGATTGAAATGAATTTCCCTTTTCGTTAAGTTCTGTAAGCAAATAATTTATAAAATTTAATAGAAAAGGGGACAATAGCATGAAAAGGATGAAGGTGAAGAGTAGTGTTTGGCTCTACAAAGTGATGCCAGCCAAAAATTTAAACAAGCTTTAGTAGAAAATTAAAAATAGTTTTTATATTTCAGCTTTTTAAATTTCTAAATATCTTATTAGAGTTATTTAAAAATTTTATCTAGAAAGCTGAACAATAACAATTAGATCTGAATACTCAGTAAATCTTTAGTAATATGGATATTAAAGTTATGGATAAACTTATTAATTTACGGTCAAAACATTTGGTACTTGCTGTAAGTAGCATGGCAGTCATGTCGCTAGCACATGCAGGAGAGAACACAACAGAAATAGAACAATTACGTCAGGAAGTAAAAGAGCTGCGAACTTTACTAAATGCCTCACTACAACAGCCTGCTGTAACTCTTAAGCCCCAGAGTGATGTGACACCTCAGGTCAAAACTACCCCTTTAAATACATCCCAATCTGTTAGAACAAATATATTGCCTTCAGGAGCTGAAGTAAATCTTTATGGTTATATTCGTGCTGACGCTTCTTACCAGATGGAAGGCGCGGCAACCATGTATAACAATATTAGTGGAGTACCTCTTAAAGATACAGTAGAAGCAACTAATCAAAAAGATCGCTTGAGAACTACCGTTAATGTGACACGCCTAGGCCTGAACTTTAAGACACCCACCTCTATTGGTGATATTGGCGGTAAACTCGAAATGGACTTTTTCGGAGGTTCAACCCGAGACCAGTTCCGTATACGTCATGCGTACTTAACTTATGATAAATGGCTAGTTGGTCAGACTTGGTCGACCTTTGTTGCACCAGAATACATACCAGATACTGTAGACGCAGCAACATTTGTGGGAGGAGCCTTACAGCGTTCTCCATTAATTCGTTATAGTGATCAGCTTTCTGAAAATACTAATTATGCCATCAGTATAGAAGACCCGAAATATACTGAAGCGACTGATCCGGCTAACAGAATGCGTATGCCAGCCCTTGTCGGACGTTTGAACCATAAGTTTGCTGATGGCTCAACGATTTCCGGCCGTAGCTTTATTGCAGAGAAAAAAACCGGTGAAGATGAACAGCTGGCTTGGGGTATTGGCTTAGGCGGGAAATACCAGATCACCCCAGAGACTCTATTAAAGGCAGATTATTATCATGTAAAAGGGGATGGACGCTTCGTACTATGGAGTAACAGTGGATATGCAATTGATGAAAATAATAATATGCATAGTAATGAGTTCGATGTAATTGCTGCCGGTATTACTCATCGTTTTACACCTAAAATCAGATCAACTTTGGGCTATGGCTATATGAAAGCTCAAGATGATAATGAATTTTCACGCTTGAAATATGATGATGCATCTCAGAACAAGCAACTCTGGCAGGGATGGATTAATGCCATGTATAACCCTTATAAGCCGGTAACTTTTGGAGTGGAATATGTTTATGGAGAGCGTGAAACTTTCAATAATCGGACCGGTGTAGATAATCGTTTCAATATGATGGCTATTTATGACTTTTAAATAGATAAAAACCAATTTAAAAGCTGTTTGCATTAGTTTATTTAAAAAAGCTCATGAGATTGATGGGCTTTTTTACCTATAAAAAACATATAGATATAAAATTTAAATGATCACTTCTATCAAATGTAATTATTTTATTCATAGCTAGTAAAATTATTTTTATATTTTAATAAAATAGCCTAAGTAATTTTATAAAATTTCTAAACAATAAAAAAATATCACAATAATATAAACTAAACCCAAAAAATAAAAAAATTAGTTTTATAAACTAAAACTTTATTAAAGAAAGTAAATCTAAAAGGCATAGTCATAACACTAAAGTAAAAATGCACTATTACCTTAATAAACCAATAACAGAGATTGAATCTAGAAAAGCATTCTGTAGCAGACTAATTTCAGTAATCCGGCACAAATAATTATCTGGCAGTAAAGATAATAATACCTCGTACTAAAGCTATAAGTTAGAAAAAACAGAAAGATAATAAAAAACAAGGGTTTATAGTATTAAAACTAGCGAATCAATATACATTAGATAGTTAATACTATTAGGCATGCATATAGATTTAATTAAATAATAGAATTTGATTTTGCTTAACGAAATTAAATTCTATATTATAGAAAAAATTGTTCTAATTCGCTCAATAATAAAATTAACTCTGTCATAAGGACCAAGATTATGAGTTTACAAGACAAGATGTCAGCTTCAGAGTGGGAAGCACGTTGCCAACTGGCTGCACTATATCGCTTGATTGCTTATTATCGCATGACTGATTTGATTGATACGCATATCAGCCTGAGAGTACCAGACCAACCTGAATACTTTCTGATTAATCAGTACGGCGTAACATTTGATAAAATGACAGCTTCTCAGCTGGTCAAAATCGATCATGATGGAAATATTGTTTCTGATTATGATCAGGGAAAACCAGTTAATGTGGCAGGTTTCGTAATTCATTCAGCCTTGCATACTGCACATACACATATAAACTGCGTAATTCATACTCATACAGCCGATGGTATTGCCGTTTCAGCGCAGAAACACGGTCTCTTACCAATTTCCCAGCATGCCTTAAAATTTTATAACCTGATGAGCTATCATGAATATGAAGGAGTGGCGCTCTCTACCGATGAGCGAGAACGTCTGGTTCATGATTTAGGACAAAACCGGGTCATGATTTTAAGGAATCATGGCTTACTATCTGCAGGCGAAACCATCCAGCGTGCCTTCCATGAAATTTACTTTCTGGAAAGAGCCTGTCAGGCACAGATTAAGGCATTGGCGGGAGGATCTGAGTTACATTATCCTGCGCCCGAAGTATGTGAACGTACCGCAAGACAGTTTAACAGCCCCGCGGTAGAGCCAATTATCTTGAACGCATGGAATGCTGCACTCAGTCTGATTGAAAATCAGAAAGCAGAGTACTGTTCATGATAGTAATTTCCTGCAAAATACCTGAAATCGAGAAAATTCTACTCAAGGTCTTTCAAAAATATGCACCCGAAGGAACCTATTGTCTGCCAGAAAGTGAACAGGCACAACAGGCTACTACGGCGGCTTGCTGGTTTCCGGATATTGAACAGCTAAAACAGCTTCCCCAACTGAAAGTCATTCATTCCATTGCTGCAGGAATTGAACATCTGGATCTAAATCTTATTGGTCCTTCATATCTAGTGTGTCGGGTTATTGATGAGCAGCACCAGAAGGGAATGTTTGAATATCTGTTATGGGCTGTCCTGTATTATCAGCGTCAGTTTGACCAGGCTATTAACCAGCAGAAACAGCAATTATGGAAACAGTACCGGCAATTTTCCAGTCAGGATATCCAGATTGGAGTGATGGGTCTTGGGCATATGGGGGGATATGTAGCAACCCATTTCGCACAGATGGGCTATCAGGTTTCAGGCTGGGCACGTTCCAAGAAGAACTTACACAGAGTTCAATTATTTGCAGGAAATGAAGAGCTAGATGGCTTTTTAGCCAAGAGTCAAATTCTAATTAATCTTTTGCCATTAACTGCACAGAATCATTCTATTTTATCAGCCCAAGTTTTAAAAAAGCTGCCAGAACAGGCCTGTGTCATTAATTGTGGCCGCGGTCAACATCTGGTTCTGCCAGATCTTGTTGCAGCGCTTGATTCTGGTCATTTAAGGGGTGCAATTCTTGATGTCTTTGAACGGGAACCCCTTGAGCAAGCCGATCCGTTATGGACTCATGAAAAAGTTCTGATTACGCCTCATGTGGCTTCGCATGCGCCAATGTCAATTGTCGTCGAGCAGATTCTGGAAAATGATCGTCGTTATAAAGAATATGAGCCATTAAACCATCAGATTGACCCTGCCAGAGGATATTAAAATAACACTTAGGAGTAAAAAATGGATTTTGAGACGATTAAAGTCAGTATAGATGCTCAGATTGGTAGACTACAGCTAGACCGGCCTGAAGCTATGAACAGTTTTAATGAAAAAATGCATCAGGAAGTTCAAATTGCCATACGCCAACTGGTCGATTCGGAGCAGGTTCGGGTCATTATTATAACCGGTTCAGGCAGGGCATTTTGTGCTGGCCAAGACTTGAAAGAGCGTGCCGGTCAGCTTGACCAGATTGCATTGCCTAATGAAGGTACACTGGCTAAATATTATAATCCTCTAATTGAGATGATTACCCATGCCCCTAAACCGGTGATTGCAGCAGTTAATGGAGTGGCGGCTGGCGCGGGTGCCAATATTGCCTTGGCCTGTGATCTGGTCATTGCTAAACAGAGCGCATCTTTTATTCAGGCCTTCTGCAAAATTGGTCTAATTCCAGATGCCGGTGGAACCTGGCTTTTACCACGACTGGCTGGACATGCTAAAGCAATGGGACTGGCCTTACTAGGCGATAAAATTTCCGCTGAACAGGCGGAAAAACTGGGACTGATCTGGCAGGTTGTACCAGATGAACAGTTTGATTCTGAAGTACAGCAACTGGCCCAAAGACTGGCACAACAGCCAACCTATGCTTTGTCTCTCATTAAACAGGCTATTCACCGGTCTACTCATCATACTTTAACTGAACAGCTTGAGCTGGAGAAAAACTTGCAATATCTAGCGAGTAACAGCCAAGACTATAAAGAAGGAGTAAAAGCATTTACTGAAAAGAGAACACCACTATTCATGGGTAAATAATCAGGTGAGAAGTCAAAAATGAATTTAAATACGCGTGTAACAGAACTCTTAGGCATTCAGTATCCTATTGTTCAGGGTGGAATGATGTGGGTAGGAACTGCCGAACTGGCCAGTGCAGTTTCTAATGCTGGTGGTTTAGGGACAATTACTGCACTGACCCAACCTACACCAGAAGCTTTATATAAAGAAATTGCACGTTGCCGTAACCTGACCGACAGGCCTTTTGCAGTAAATCTCACTTTATTGCCTGCTGTGAAACCACCACCGTATGCTGAATACCGTCAGGCCATTATTGAAAGTGGAGTCAAAATTGTAGAGACGGCGGGAAATAAACCACATGACCATATTCAGCATTTTAAACAGCACGGTATAAAAATTATTCATAAGTGTACGGCAGTCCGTCATGCACTCTCTGCCCAGAAAATCGGAGCAGATATAATTTCAATTGATGGTTTTGAATGCGCTGGCCACCCTGGTGAAGATGATATTCCTGGACTTATCTTGATTCCTGCTACTGCTGACCAGATTGACATTCCAATCATCGCCAGTGGAGGGTTTGCCGATGGGCGTGGGCTGGTAGCTGCGCTGGCATTGGGGGCTGAAGGTATAAATATGGGGACCCGCTTTTGTGCAACTCAAGAAGCGCCCGTACATGAACGGATCAAGCAGTTCTATCTGGACAATGACGAACGTGATACTAATCTGTTGCTTAGACCTTTTCGAAATACTTCACGCGTAGCAAAAAATAGTATATCAGACCGTGTGCTGGAGATCAGTCAAAAGCCTGACCTGAAATTTGAAGATATTCAGCCTTATGTCTCTGGCTTAAAGGGTAAACTGGCTTTAGAAACTGGAGATATCGATGCCGGGCTAATTACAGCGGGGCAAGTGCAGGGCCTGATCCATGATATTCCAACCTGTAAAGAGTTGATAGAGCGTATTATTCAAGAAGCAAACCAGATTATTGACAGCAGACTGGCAAAATTTATTCGAGCCAATGAATAAAAAAAGTAATTCTGGTTTTGGCTGGTATTAACACTTTTTAATGACTAAAGTTAGTCCAAAGGCATTAAATAGTTTTAAAATAGAATGCAGGGTCGGATTACTATGCGGCTGTTCCAGCTTTTGTAGTGTTTGCGGAGCAATTTTTGTAATTTTTGCCATATCCTCTAAGGTCAGACGCAATTCAGTCCGCAGATACCTGGCAACCTGATGAATTTCCCACTCTGGATGCTGTTCTATAGTATCAAGTACCTGCTGGCGCCGTTGCATCTGCTCAATCGGCGTCATCGACTTAAAACGTTTATCCATGACTCAGCTCCTGAAGTTGCTGACAGATATTTTCTATTCTTGGCTGGCTGTTTTCGATAATTTCCGGATCAATGCCGATACGTTGCATATAATTGAGCAGGCCTTGATATTTTTGGTACTGTTCAGCCAGTGCTGAGCGAAGAGTATCCCGCGCAATAGGAAGAATGGTTTGAATCTGCTCAATGACTGATGCCCAACATGGAGCGCCGCCCTGATCATCTCTTTCCCAGCGGGTGGTTCTGGCTATTCCATCAGGATGTAACCACATTGGCGCAAAGTCAAAAAGTGGCGTAAGCTGGATCAAGCCACTTTCATGGCGTTGGATCGCTGTATTACGGGTATGATTGTCTTTATTTCCTAGAGCTACATTGGCAATGTCTCTTTTTAAATATTCAACTATTTCAGTTTCTGCATACGTACAGCTTTGGAGGATGAGCATACAGATCTGGTTGTGAGAAAGGCGTACTCCAAACCCGGCCTGATTGCTCAGTGACGCAATACTTTCCTGGGCAATACGTTTGACCTTCCCATTGACTGTCTGGCGGTCAAAGCGGGGAATAAAAAGAGTACGGTCATGAAGTTCTAGCTTTTCATGCACTCGCAGGCCAAGATATTCTGCTACTTGCATATATAAGGCTTCTTGAGCCAGGATTTTTTCCAGACGGGGATGATCACCGCGGCTAAACTTGACCAGCCAGTGTTTGGCTGCATGCTCATCTGGCAAGGTATGATCCAGATAAAACAGTCCGTCATTCGCTTGGGTCAGCAATAGTTTAGGCCATTCTCCCTGCACTCCGGAGGAACCGCCCACAAACAGTCCATAAGATGCTAATGATTCAATAAAATATTCACGGCGTTCAGCAATTTCATATAGGGTAAAACCCTTCAGGTCAGGATCAGGAAACTTTGCATTTAACCACTCATGAGCCTCTTTAATACGAAGATGACCAATGGGATTACCGGCACCGGCCTTTAATAAAGCCCAGTCAGCTGTTTGTTGGGCTGTTTCACTATAGTCCAGCTGTTTGAGCAGCTCTTTACGTCCATATCCTTGGGGTAACAGGTCCATCAGAAAAGCGGGCCAAGTCTCTGCATAATTACTTTGCACATTTACAGGCAAATTAAAAGACACTGCTCGTGCATCACGGCAGTCCATATAAGAAATAGCATATTCAAACAGATAAGATGTACGGGTTCCTGCCTCCCACCCCAAGTGTGTAGCATTGAGTAATTCTACTAGAACACAGTCGAGCCACTGATGGTCCTGATAAATCTGTATAGTGCAAAAATTATTCATTATTTTATTATAATATAAAAATAATAAGCAGAATAGAGAATAGTTATTTATTAAAATAAAATATTATGAATTTCTAAGCCATAACCTTAACCGGATTAAAAGATACTCAGGCGTTTGAGATAACAGATTATAAAAATCATAGAGAATGGTTTAAGATAGTCCACTCAACATAAGTAATGTTTTCAATTAAATCTTATGATTATTCGTGATAAAACAAGTAATCTGGCTTTACTTTTTGCGTGGCAAGGAACAATACTGCCTACAGTTTTACCTGCGCTCACCTTTGTTGTTTTAATCTCTGCGGTAATTGGTTATTTGACCTCTCATCATATGCTGAATGTACCGGAAGTGCCTGCTATAGGGTTTACCATTTTCGGTATTATTCTTTCTATTTTTTTAAGTTTTCGAAATAACGCCTGCTATGACCGCTGGTGGGAAGGGCGTAAATTATGGGGAGCCCTTATTGCGAATTCTAGGCATATTGCCCGTGATTCTCATGTATTACCTGATCGAGAGCGCCGGATTCTCATGTACAGGGTAATGTTTTTTACTCATCTTTTAAGAAATCGCCTGAGAAAAACCAATACTCCATTCAAGTTAGATACTCATCATCTGGCGCTCGAGCAACAAGCACTGAATCATTTGGATCAGCATATTAATGCTGCACAGTTTGTGCTTGAATGCATTCAGAAAGACCTGGTTCAACTCCTGAGACAGGGCCTGATCAGCGATATCATTTATAGCATCCTGAACCGGCATATTGTTGAATTGGGTAATATTCAGGCTGGCTGTGACCGTATATTAAGTACACCTTTACCATTTTCGTATTCAGTTTTATTACACCGTACTGTTTATTGTTTCTGTTTTATTTTACCTTTTAGTCTGGAAGCTGACTTAGGTATATGGACACCTATTGTAGTTGGATTAATTGCTTATCTGTTTTTAGGGCTGGATGCTTTAAGTGCCCAGCTTGAAGAACCCTTTGGGCTTGAAGAAAATGATCTGCCACTTGATTCGATTGTACGTTTGGTCGAACAAGAAATGTTGAGTTCGCTTGGAGAAGAGTTGCCTGATACTATTTTGCCTATTAGGGGCAATTTAAGTTAATCAAGTGCTGCGCTACAGGTATTTCGCAAATTAAAAAAGCTATTTATATAAAGCTATTTATATAGGGCTGAACTCTTTAACTCAAAATCTTCAATCTTCTCACTAGCATTTATTCGTTTTAGAATAAAATTCCTCTAAAATGATCAGATGGTTATTTCTAGATCATAAAATAATATTATTATTCATATGGTTAATTTTGAATTAATCATAAAAATGGGTATTAAAATTATAGAGTTTTAATACCCAATTACCCCTATGATGATATAAAACTATTTTTCTTTAGAAACTTCAGGACTCATCTTTTTTAGTTCCCAGATATTCCTGATAGGCATCTTCGGCAAAGCGTCGTAGAGAATCACCGATGGCAGCATATTGGTAAGCATTCAGATTGGCTAATGAAGCACGTGCCGATGGATGGGATACCCCAAAGCCAGAACCCGGCAACAGAACGACACCGGTTTCATCTGCTACCCGAAATAATAATTCTGTCGGGTTTTTATTGACCATTACCCAGTTGGCAAAATCGTCACCATATAATATGCGGGCTGTTCTTTCCAGATCTACCAAGGTGTAATAGTCAACAGCGTTAAGATCTTCAGGGACTTCAACACCAAGCTGTCTATAAAGTGCAGCATCGCGTTCCCGGACTACAGACTTGACAGCTTTTTTATAAGCCTGACGAGAATCCATCATATTAAACAGGGCAAAAAGAACCATCTGTACCTGCTGCGGTGTTGACAGACCTGCGGTGTGATTCAGTGCGACATTACGGCTATCTGCTACCAAACGGTCAATAAACTTGATTTTTTCTGGTTCAGTAGTTAATGATGAATAACGTTCTTCAAGTTCCTGCTTTTCCTGATCTGAAAGCGATGCAATCTTCTGATCAATGATATTGTTATTGGACAGCGCAATAATGCCAAGTCTCCAGCCTGTAGCCCCAAAGTACTTTGAGAATGAATAAACTAAAATAGTATTATTTGGGCAAATTGCAAAAAGTGACTTAAAGTCATCTGCAAAAGTTCCATATACATCATCTGTCAAAATAATCAGGTCAGGACGTTTTCTTACAATATCTGCCAGTATTAGCAATCCTTCCTCACTTATTTTGACAGAAGGCGGGTTACTCGGATTAACTAAAAAGAATGCCTTGATTGAAGGGTCTTCTAACTTTCTTAATTCAGACTCAGGATATTGCCAGCCCAGATTGGGATCAGCTTCAATAAAAATTTCTTCAAGCTGATAGTCATTCAGTTTGGGAATTTCCAGATACGGCGTAAAAATCGGTCTGCCGATTGCAATTCGGTCGCCAGTATTAATAATCCTGTTTTCTTTTAAGGAGTTAAATATATAAGCCATGGCTGCGGTTCCGCCTTCAACCGCAAACAGGTCCAAGCCTTCCTTGGGCATACTTTTTACGCCCATTTCCTGTAACAGATACTCTTTAATAATTGTTTCACTGACACGGAGCATGCGATCAGGTACAGGGTAGTTACATCCTAGAATCCCTTCGACCATTTCAAGCAGAAACATATCTGGATCTAAACCCAATTGGTCTCTCACATAAGACACTGCTTTTCCCAGAAATAAAACTCCAGGTTTATCACGGTTCTGCATGAGAAAATTATCAAAACGTGATTGCAAACCGACAGGACGGGGGAAACCACCTAAGCCTTCTGGCATGTAAGAAAATGAGAATTCTGATTCTGTGGCAGAAAATAGACCTAATTGAAAAAAAGCCCTACGTGGTAAAGTAGCCAGAAAATTAGGGTTTCCTCGTCCAGCATTGAGCATTAAGCGGTCCCGCTTACTCTGTGCCAAAGCAATCAGGCTATCTTTTAACTCAAATGGGCTAAGTTTTGAATATTTAGAATAATCTATATTCCCCATGGGAAATCTCCTTAGTGAATAGTGATCTTAAAATGCTTGAAACAACTTTTAGGCTAATCCGACAATAATTGGACCGAGTAAGGTTAAAAAAACGTTTGCTAGGGCGTAGGTAATAGCAAAGGGTACGGTAGGTATAGAGTTGCCGGCTTTATCCAATACACCACCAAAAGCGGGGTTGGCACTGCGTGCACCTGATAATGCACCTGCCATAATGGCGACATTGTCATAACGAAGAATATAACGGGCGAAGAACATTGAAAGGATAAGAGGAACAACAGTAACCACCACACCAATCATAAATAGTGATAGACCACTTTGCTTGATGGTCTGAATCGCCTGTAAGCCTGATTGCAGCCCGACAGCAGCGACAAATCCTGCAAGTCCCAAATCCTTAAGTAGCTGTGATGCTGCTAAAGGCATATTGCCATGCACTTGATTACGGCTACGTAACCATCCAAATAACAGACCAGAAAGTAGCGCGCCTCCACCTGCACCTAAAGTAAGGGGCACCCCTCCAATACGAATAACAAAAAGGCCAATAACCAAACCGACTACAAGACCTGCTCCATGAAACATCCAGTCTGTTTTTAAACTCTCAGGTAAAGCTTTTCCGGCTTCTTTTACTAACCGCTCAAGATCGGTTTTTGTTCCATATACTGTGACTACATCACCAGGTTTCAAAACCAGATCATCATTTAGAACCTGTGTTTCATTATTTCGTTTGATACCAAGTACATATATACCGTGTTTCAAATAGGCAGGCGTATTGGCCTTTACCTCGCCCAAGCTGTGATTAAGGTATTTAGAATTTCTGAGTACTACATCCGTGGTCTGCATCACCATTTCCATACCAGGAGAAGACTGTAGCTCTGGACCAATATACTCAGAAATTGCAACCACACTAGCTCGTCGCCCTACAATCAGTACAATATCATCTGTCTGCAAAATGATATTTGGAGATACATCAATAAACTGGTCATCACGTTTTAAGCGTTCGATGGTAGTGCTAGATTGTTTGGCCTCAAGTTCTTCTATTTTCAGACCATTACCCTGTTTGACTTGATAAATACGTCCGACTATTTCCGGAATAGCCAGCTCTTGACCCGGAGCCAGCTCAAAAGCACCTTTTAAACGTTCAGATTGTGCTTTCAGGGCATCATCATGGATTTCTCTTCCCATAAATTTAGGAAGAATATTGACACAGATAATAATTGCGCCAAGTGACCCAAAAATATAAGTTACTGCATAGCCAATTGCGACATTTGCCTGTAGCTTTTGTATTTCAGCAAGAGGTAAATCCAGTCGTGATATTGCATCTCCAGCAGTACCAATAATAGCTGACTGCGTCATGCCACCTGCCGCTAGTCCTGCTGCCAGCCCTTTGTCCAGATGGAAAAGCTTGGCCATGAGCAGTACCGTAATTAAGCCACTCACTGCCATAAATACTGCAAGCAGAATCTCTTTAATAGAGTGTGGCCCTAATGATTTAAAAAATTGCGGTCCACTTTCAAAACCTACAGCATAAATAAATAACGCAAAAAGAATCGCTTTTACACCATTATCTACAGAGACACCAATTAGGCTTAAAACTACTGCAACAAGAAGCGAACCAGCAACGCTACCAAACTGGAACCTGCCAAATTGAAACTGACCAATCCAGAAACCAATTGCAAGTGATAAAAATAATAAAATTTCTGGACTATGACTTAATTCATGTCGTAACCATTCAATCATCTTATATTCTCGCTTCATTATTAATATATTTTTAGGTAAAGAATCATGGCTTTTTAAACTATTTAATTAAGCTACTATTCTAATTATAAGAAAACAAATTTACTTTACTTAAGTATAAATATATATTAATTTCAATGAGTTAATTATTATATAATATAAAGATAATTTATATAATTAAAATTAAGATATTGATAATAATTAATTATTTTTAGATTATAAAATTTTTAAAATAACTTTTATTTAATAATAAATTGTAAAATTTTATGTTGGGTTTTAAATAAAATTTTGAGAAAAAATTAAACATAATTAATTGATTAAAGTTACTTTAATTAAATTATTTAATATTCATGCTAGGCTTAAATAATTAATAGGTAAATGTAATATATCTTTAATAATTCAAAAATATTTTATAGTTGCTTAGTATTTTTACTAAAAACTGAAATTTTTATAAAGATGAGAATAATAAAATTAATTATTTCTTTAGGATTCTGAGTTTTTTCATTCGATAATATTATACTTTTATTGGTTCAATCAGTTATGTATTTTAAATTGGTTGCTTTTTAATAATAATATCTTATAAAGATAAATATGAACTGATAAAAGGAAAGGCATTTGAATATTCTTTTGCAAAGTCTAACTTTTCAAGAACTTCTCACAATTATATTGTCTGCATTAGGATGTGGTCTTTTAATCGGGCTAGAGCGGGAACGTAATAAAAATACCCGCAATGAACAAAGTTTCGCGGGATTAAGGTCTTTTACGATCAGCGCCTTATCGGGGGCTTTGTGTTTTGTTATACACCCGTATGTTGGAGTAGTGGGGGCAATAGCCGTAAGCCTGTTCTGCCTGTATAGTTTATCTCAACAAAAAGAAGATATTGGTTCCACCACTGAACTGGCTTTTTTAATGACCTACCTTATTGGGGCGGCGTGTGTCTGGAATATCCCATTAGCAGCCAGTATGGCAGTATTGCTTACCCTTATTTTAATGGGGAAAACCAGCCTTCATCGCTTTGCTGGAAAAACTATTCGAGATTATGAACTCCGGGATGGACTCCTTTTATTGGCCCTCATTTTGATCGCTTTACCGATCATGCCAAATAAACCACTGTGGGGTTCAGTGCTAAACCCATATGTCATTTTAAAATTACTGGTTTTAATCCTTATTGTGCAATCTATGGCACATGTGGCAAAACGTATTTTATCAAATGACAAAGCACTGATTTTATCTGCTCTAGCTTCAGGTTTTGTCTCTAGTACTGCCACTATCGCCAGTCTTGGCATGCAAGTCCGCTCCGGAGAAGCCACTGCCAAAGTGAATGCCGGTGCTGCTCTGATGTCATGTGTAGCGACTTTACTGCAATTACTGCTGATTGTCTCAGGTGTAAGTTTAATGTGGTTCAAACTGCTTTTTATCCCAAGTCTGGCTGGAATAGGCATACTATGTGCTGCTACAGGCTTATTCATGTACCGGTCAAATCATTCAGATACCCGTCTAATAAAACAAGTTGATTAAGCAGATGACCGCATGTTTAGTCTCAAGGAAGCCGTCATTATTGCAGTTAGCCTCACTCTCATTCAGGCCGGAATTTATGGAGCAAATCTTATATTAGGAGATAAAGGCTTAATCTTGAGTACTTTTTTAGCTTCACTATTTGAAGTTCATGCTGCTATGGCCGGGGTGGTAGTACAAGGAAACCCAGCTAATCTGACTCTGATTTATGCAGTTGTCATTGGTTTGGCTGCACATGCACTTTCAAAAAGTATTAATGCCTTTCTAACCGGTGGCTGGAAGTTTTTTTTATATTTTGCACCTGTGCAAGTTGTTCATATGGCGGTCGTTATAATGCTGATTATTTACTTTCATCAAATCTTAATCTGAAAGCATAATTCAAAATCCAGATCTCTAAAGTATTTTTGCAATTTTACCAAAACAGCTAAATTTATTAAAAATATCGTTCAAATGAGCCGATTCTCAATAAGAACTACATAGAACTTGCTAGCCAACACATACTCTCTATAATAACAAGCAATTTAATTCGTTAAAGTACCGTATGCGGTCTACCACATGGATTACAGTCTTGGTTGGATTATTCATGTTCCAAAGTCTTTGGAACGTGGCAGCGGCCTTTTGCGTCCATGAAGAGCAAACTTTAGTACAGCAGAGTTATCATTTTGGCCATCATCAAAATACCCTATGTATCAGTCATGACCGCCAGCATAAGCATGATACCCAATCAGATCATAAAGACATAAAGAATAATAATTTAAAGCTTGGTGAAGATCATCAGGATCATCTGCCTTCCATGACGCATCTGATTGTGCAAAATGAAAAAATCTCGGTTTTAATTCCAGTTTTTGAAACTCATGTCATTCCAGAGTTTCACTGGAAGAACAGCTATCAGGCACCTGACCTGTTTCAGCAAAGTCCACCTCCCGAATTTTCCCCGCTTATGGTGGGGTAGCCTAAAACATTCCCACCACTTCTAAATTTAATTAAGTGGGAAAAATCATGTCTTTACAGTCAAGGATGTTATTACGTCATGCTCTGATGGCCTGTCTATTTACAGTTATTGTGCCATCATACAGTTATGCTGAAAATATTAGCAGTTTTGAATCTGCGTATACCAAAGTACAGAGCTATCAGGTACAAGCTGAAATAGCTCGGCATTATGCACAAATTTCTGATTTAAATATTCGCCAAAGCCAATTATGGCAAAATCCGAGCCTAACGGTTGAACAGTCGGGATTCGGTTCAGATCAAGAGCAGGAATTCAGCCTCGGTATTCACCAGCCCTTAGATATTTTTGGTCAGCGCAAGCTTAGTCAGGCCATAGCCAATACATCAGGTCAGCAGCTGCAATTGCAACAACAGTTATGGAATGCGCAAAGCCAATTAATTGTCAGATATGCATGGTCACAGTTAACAATTGCAGAAACGGAACGTACTGTTTATGCATCGCAGCTTAGAGTAAGTAAAGCTAATTTAGAGAGTGCCCAGAAGCGCTATCAGGCAGGAAGCATTGCTCTGGTTGATTATGAGCGGGCTCAGATTGAAGCGTTAGAAATGGAACGGCTTTATCAGCAGGCTGTATTAAATCAGCAGTCGGCAGGGCGTCAACTCTCAAATTTATGGGGTGAAACCTATGCACAAATTGATTTAAGCAAAACTTCTATTCCTTGGCCAGATCAGAGTAATCAGACAGTACAGCATTATATTTCTGAAGGATGGCTAGAAAAACTTTATGCTTTAAATATTCGGCAGTCCAATTACCGGATTGAACGTTTAAAAGTTCAAGCTCGTCCACAGCCCGCCTTAAATGTAGGGATGAACCGTACAAGGTCTCCTGATGAAAATAATGAGACGGTGTTAACACTGGGGGTCGATCTTCCCCTTAATCTTTTCGACCGTCAGCAATATACTATTCCTATTGCGCAACAGCAGCAGATCTTGCTGAATCAACAGCAGCAGCGTGAACTAAAACAGCAAATACTTGATATTGCAAATAGCATGCATCAGCTCAAGGCTTTACGGAATCAATATGAACTGATCATAAGTCAAATTGACTTGGCTGAAAAAGTCCAGAGCAGGACCTTACAGGGCTTTAAGGCAGGTAAATTGTCAATTACAGATGTCCAGCAGGCGACTTCACAGCTGCACAGTCTACGTTTGGCGATGTTACAGACATTACGGCAAGCCTGGCAGAGCGCCCTTGGTGCTGAAGCCCTAAGTATTGGAACAAGCTATGAAGAAATCAGCCGTTCTGATGCCTACATACAACTAAATCAAAATGCGGCTGAAACATTACGGAATTTAATCAATGAGGGGACACGATAAATGAACTTGAAACAATATGGAAAATTATCCCAGCCTCTCATGATTGCGATTCTGATTGCACTAACCGCACTGGTCAGCCTGATCATCTGGTTAAATAAGCAGGAAACGAGAACTGCTGAACATGGACATGAGGATGAACATACCGGAGACGGCGAGGCTGAGGCTCATGCGACAGAAGAGCATGTTAAGGAAAAGGAAGGCGAGATAAAACTGACAGCCCGGCAAATGGCTGAACAGGGTCTAAAAGTCGCCATAGCAACTACAGGCCCAGTGGAAGAGGTTACTCTGTTGCCAGGTAAACTGGTCGTAAATACTGACCAGCAAGCTCATGTATCGCCGAGTTTCAGTGGTCATGTTGAGCAAGTAAAGGTGTCTTTAGGGCAAAGTGTTCAAAAAGGACAAACTCTAGCCGTACTTTTGGTTCCTGAACTGATTGATCAGCAGGCAAATTTACGTATGGCACAGGCAAATCTTCAGCTTGCCAAACAAGACTATCGACGTGAACAGCAGCTCTGGACACAGGGTATTTCAGCCAAACAGGATTATCAGCGTGCTGAAAATGCATACCGTCAGGCACAGCTTGCTGTACAAGCCTCACAGGCACGCTTAAATGCCTTAGGGGCAAGTAGTAATACTCATGGGCGCTTTGTTATTCGGGCACCGATTTCTGGTGTCATTAGTCAGAAAGATATTGTAGTAGGTGAAAATGTCCAATTGGCTGATCAAATTTTTGTCATTGAACAGCTCAATAATTTATGGCTTGAGTTTACTTTACCCGCTCAATACGCAGGGCCACTACAAGCCGGACAGAAAGTTTTATTTAAACTAATGGGTACAGAGCAGACCTACACCGCACGAATACAAAGTTTAACCTCGCAGGCAGACAGTCAGACAGGGCGGCTAATAGTCCGTGCCAAGCTTGATACGCAGTCTGCCAGTTTACGTCCTAATGTATTAGTGAGTGTTTTGATGGCCAAGCCTGCTGCTAAAACGTCTCTTCGGGTAAAAAAAGCAGCCGTACAACGTATTGAAGGCAAAGATACCGTTTTTATTTTGCAGTCTGAAGAAAAAGGACAGGTTCATCTAAAGGCTCAACAGGTGAAATTGGGCCAAGCCTCAGGTGACGGGGAATGGCTTGAGGTAATTTCCGGGCTTGCTAACGGCAAGAAGTATATTAGTGAAGGTAGTTTTCTGCTGAAGTCTGAACTGGAAAAAGATGAGGCCGGTCATGAACACTAACTCTGAACTGCCAAGAGCAGAAGGCCTGTTTGAACGTATTATCCAGTTCTCTATTCAACATGCTATATGGGTCATGCTGTTTGCCTGTATCTGGATTGCAGTTGGAATTTACAGTTATCAAAAGTTACCTATTGATGCAGTGCCAGATATTACGAACACCCAAGTACAGATTAACACCCAGGCAAATGGGTTTACTGCACTTGAAGTAGAACAACGTATTACTTATCCCATTGAAAATGCAATGGCCGGAATTCCTGACCTTGAATTAACCCGTTCTATTTCCCGCTATGGACTGTCTCAAGTCACCATTGTATTTGAAGATAGTACCGATATTTATTGGGCACGTCAGCAGATTAACCAGCGGATACAAGAGATTCAGGCAGAGTTACCGCCACAAGCCATTCCAATCATGTCACCTGTTTCTACAGGGCTTGGAGAAATTTATCAATGGGTACTAAGAGCAGAGCCAAAGGCGAAAAAATCTGATGGAACTGCTTATACCGCTATGGATTTACGTGAAATTCAGGATTGGGTAGTTCGGCCTCAGTTGCAGCGTATACAAGGTGTGGCTGAAGTGAACAGTATTGGCGGTTTTGAAAAAAACTATGTGGTATCACCTGACTTTAACTACATGCAACAGCTTAATATCTCTTTAGAACAGCTACAGCAGGCTCTAAACCAAAATAATGAAAATAGAGGAGCAGGATTTATTGAAGATAATGGACAGCAACTTACAGTCCGTATTCCTGGCACACTCAACAACATTTCAGATATTGAGAATACTTTAGTCACCAGTTCCAGTGGTCGTGCCATTCGGGTCAGTGATATTGCGCAAGTTTCCATAGGACATGATCTAAGAACAGGTGGTGCAACCTATAATGGTGAAGAGACTGTTCTGGGAATTGCCATGATGGCAATGGGAGAAAATAGCCGGACTGTTTCTAAAGCGGTAGATGCCAAAATCCGAAATATTCAAAACAGTTTACCCAAGGGAGTATATATAGAAACGGTCTATGACCGTACGACCCTGGTTGAAAAAGCGATTAAAACTGTACAGAAAAATCTGGTTGAGGGAGCGGTACTTGTTATCGTTATACTATTCTTATTTTTGGGAAACATACGGGCAGCTCTGATTACCGCCTGCGTTATTCCACTCTCCATGCTATTTACCTTAACAGGAATGGCACAAAAAAATATTAGTGCTAATTTGATGAGTCTGGGGGCACTGGATTTTGGAATTATTGTTGATGGTGCAGTGGTAATTGTTGAAAACTGTATACGCCGTCTGGCCCATGCACAGCAGTTACTTAAACGTCCATTAACACAAAGTGAGCGATTTAAAGAGGTGTTTTTAGCTGCTCGACAGGCACGACGTCCCCTGATTTTCGGGCAGCTTATTATTTTAGTGGTGTATTTACCAATTTTTGCTTTAAGTGGTATAGAAGCGAAAATGTTTCATCCGATGGCTTTGACTGTAGTTCTGGCACTGATTGCTGCAATGATTCTGTCTATAACTTTTGTCCCTGCTGCAGTCGCTTTATGGGTTAAAGGAGATATTCGCGAAACTGAAAGTGGCTGGATGACTTCGCTCAAGAAGTCTTATGAAAAGACTTTAAATGTTGCTTATGAATATAAAGCAGTAGTCTTAACATTTGCTATTTGTCTTCTGGTGGTTACAGGTATTTTGACTACTAAACTTGGGAGCGAGTTTGCGCCACAGCTTGGTGAAGGTGATTTCGCCGTACAACAATTACGTTCTCCTAGTACAGGATTAGAAGAATCTTTACGTATGCAGGAAAACACAGAGAAGCTTTTATTAAAGAATTTCCCTGAAATTAAAGCAGTATTTGCACGTACCGGCACCGCTGAAGTCGCAACAGATGTCATGCCACCTAATATTTCTGATGGCTATATCATGCTTAAACCACATGAAAAATGGCCTAACCCTAAAGAGAGCATTGATGAGCTCCGATCCCGGATGGAAAGTTACCTTGCAACAATTCCGGGGAATAACAGTGAATTTTCTCAACCGATTGAGCTGCGTTTTAATGAGTTAATTTCAGGGGTACGTAGCGATGTAGGAGTCAAGATTTTTGGTGATGATATGCAAGTTCTTAATGGCGAGGCTGCTAAAATTGCCAAAATTATTCAGCAGGTCACAGGAAGCAGTGCGGTAAAGGTTGAACAAACCTCAGGTTTGCCTTTACTCAATGTTGAGGTTGATAAGTTTTTAGCTTCGCAATATGGCTTAAGTGTTAAATCTATTCAAGATGTGGTAGCTACAGCCATTGGCGGACAGCAGGTTGGAGAAATTCTGGAAGGAGACCGCCGTTTTGATTTCGTTATTCGTTTAAGAGATCAGGACAGAAATGTGGCTGATGTGTCCCAATTGCCAATACGACTCCCAAATGGCGGCAGTATTATATTGTCTGATGTCGCAAAAGTTGCCAGTATTGAAGGTATCAATCAGGTAAGTCGTGAGAACGGTAAACGCCGTATAGTTATCACTGCCAACGTTGAAGGGCGAGACTTGGGCTCATTTATTAGTGACTTGCAGACACAGCTTAAAACCTATGATTTACCAAGTGGCTACTGGATAGAATATGGTGGCCAGTTTGAAAATCTGGCTTCAGCTAAAACCCGTATGCAAATTGTTATTCCATTGGCTCTAATTACGATTTTTATTTTATTGATGGCAGTTTTTCATAATATGAAAGACAGTCTTCTGGTATTTACAGGAGTTCCTTTTGCATTGACGGGAGGAGTTCTATTTCTCTGGCTGAGAGATATTCCATTATCCATGTCAGCAGGGATTGGATTTATTGCTTTATCTGGTGTGGCTGTACTGAATGGTCTGGTAATGCTGACGTTTATTAAAGAGTTACGCTTGAAGTACAACTTGCATGAAGCAGTATGGCAGGGGGCGATTTTACGATTGCGTCCTGTATTAATGACAGCTTGCGTGGCATCACTGGGCTTTGTTCCTATGGCGCTTGCTACAGGTACAGGTGCTGAAGTACAAAGGCCCCTTGCAACTGTAGTCATCGGTGGAATTATATCGTCTACCTTGCTCACACTTGTACTGTTGCCTATTCTCTATAGATGGGTGAATAGTACCCATAGGTAAAGTGAGTCTTATGAAAGCCTTTGACTGTTCAAAGGCTTTCTTTTAAAGGTAATTTTATAGTAGAAAAATTTCAAAAGTGTAAATATATAATAAGTGACTTCAGGAGAAGTAGGTCCAAGCTTTAAATATTATTCAGAATAATAATCCTCAGAGAGTAGAACGAATTCACATGAAAAGACTTATATATAAAAAATGCTGAATGGTGGAATAGAGGCTATGTATTAAATAAGCCATAAGATTTATTTCTGTATAACTTAATTAAGTAGCTGAACAGGTACAGCAAGATTTAAGTCTGGGTTTAATCCTGTTTCAGCTACTATATACACTTATCCTGTTTATTGATCAGCTCTATGAAGACTTAATGAAAGCTCATCCCAACGTTGTATTGCTGTTTCCATTGCTTGCATTTTGACAGGGCCAAAACCCCGTACATCTGCAGGTAATTTAGCGATTTGCTGAGCAACAGATAAATTATAATTTTCAGGTGCAGAAGTAATGGATTTCACAAATGTGATATAACGATCACGCCAAGCCTGTTCTTTTTGTCGTTCTTGCTGTAACGCAAAGGGATCAAGGAACGTTTCCCGAAGCCACTGTAGTCGTCCAAGAATCATCATTGGAATGCGCATCCAATATCCGAAAGCACGTTTGCGTATAGTACCATGAGCCCCCAAAGCTGGAGGTGCTAAATGATAAGTTAAACGCAGACCTTGACCAAACTGCGCTTCAATAGACTGTTTAAAACTTTTTCCTGTGAGTAAGCGCGCAACTTCGTATTCATCTTTATATGCCATGACTCTATATAGCTGAGTCGCTATTGTTCCAGTCAGGTCTTCTGGTAAGACTTTGGCAGCCTGTTCCACAAGTGCTCGATACTGGGCTGCATAATCCTGATTCCAGTACTCGACAAGGCGAGAAGAGCGGTCTTCAACTAATTCAGCCAATGTAGCTGGTTTATTCTTTACTGTTATTGTTGCAATAATGCGTTTTGCTAAGTCAGGGTCACTCATCAGATGACAACCAATGCGGAAAGCTTCAAGATTTTTTTCAGCTGCCGTGGCATTAAGATGGATGGCCTTTTCAATACTTTCACGATTTAACGGGATCTGACCTGATTGCCAGGCCATTCCAAGTAGTATCTGATTTGCAAAGATTGCATCACCCAGCACTAGTGTGGCAATACGTGTTACGGGCAAAGATACGAGTTTTCCTTGTGTAGTGCGATTACGCAGCCGATTAATCAAGTCAGTAATAGGAGCATACCAGTCACGAGACTCAAGGAAATCAGATGTAGGGGAACCATCTTCATTGACTATTACCATAGCCTCGGCCTTTAAGCGAGAAAGTGCTGCATTGCTACCTGCGACAATAGGATCTGCACCGATTAAAAGATTACATTGACCAGCAGGGATCTTGGTAGCAGAGATTTGATCATCTTCTGTAGCGAGCTGTACGTAAGAATAAACCGTACCACCTTTCTGAGCCAGTCCAGCCATATCCATAATACGTGCAGCTTTACCCTCCAAATGAGCAGCCATTCCAAGTAAAGCACCTGCTGTAACCACACCTGTACCACCAACACCACCGACCATGATACGTACTGGTTGTTGATCGAGTTCAGGAAGAATTGGCTTCTCGGGCCAGCCAGCTTCTATACCTTTGAATATTTCTGGGCGTTTTATATCGCGAGTATGGACTGTCACAAAACTTGGACAGAAACCTTCTACACATGAGAAGTCTTTATTACAGCTACTCTGATTGATTTGTCGTTTCGTTCCTAACGCTGTTTCAACGGGTTCAACAGATAAACAGTTAGATTTTCTGGAACAGTCACCACAGCCTTCGCAAATATCAGTGTTGATAAAGACTCGCTCTGCAATATCCGGATAAGCGTTGCGTTTACGGCGGCGGCGTTTTTCACTGGCACAAGTTTGAACATAAATTAGCGCCGTAACGCCTGAAATTTCACGTAATTTGTGTTGAACATCATCCAACTCATTTCTGTGGTAAATCTCTACGTGAGGCGCAATACCTTCTTCTGTATGAATCAGCTCAGGTTCATCTGTAACAATCACTTGTTTTTTGATTCCCTCAGCATCAAGTTGTCGTGTTAATTGCGCCACACTGAGATGACCATCGACATGCTGCCCGCCGGTCATTGCTACTGCATCGTTATAGAGAATCTTGTAGGTAATATTGAGTTTTGCAGCAATTGCTTGACGTATTGCAAGATAACCTGAATGGAAATAAGTTCCATCTCCCAGATTAGCAAAAATATGCTTTTCGTTGGTGAAATGAGAGGCACCAGCCCAACTCACACCTTCACCACCCATCTGCGAGAAGGTCTCTGTACCACGATCCAGTGAAACAGCAATAAAATGACAACCGATTCCCCCTAATGCACGGCTACCTTCTGGTAATGCGGTTGATGAATTATGAGGGCAGCCACTACAGAAGAAAGGTTTGCGTTCTGCAATATCAAGAACACGGCGTGATTCCTGTTCTGCTTTTTCTAACAGCTCAACTCTGTTTTGGATTTGTGTTTTTAAGCTTTCTGGAATCTCCAGTTTCAAGAATCGAGCTGCCAGCATTTTGGCAATAGGTTCAGGCTGAAATTCATAATGACCAATCAAAGGCGCTTCATCAATAGATGTACTCCATTCACCCTTTCCATCACAGGCTTTACCGATGACACGAGGGCGCTTGGCATCTGAAAGTGCATATAGCTCGTCTTTAATTTGTGCTTCCAGGATAGGGCGTTTTTCTTCTACAACGATAAGTTCCTCTAAACCTTCGGCAAATTCACGAAGACCTTGAGGTTCCAGGGGCCAAATCAGCGCAACTTGGTATACTCTCAGTCCGAGCTGTTGGGCTGTCTGACCTTCAATTCCTAGAATACGTAACGCTTCAATTGTATCTAAATAACCTTTACCACTTGCTACAATACCAATACGTGCATCAGGACAATGCCATGTCACCTGATTCAGTTCATTTTCACGCGCATAAGCCAACACAGCGGGTAAGCGATATTTATAAAGACGTTCTTCTTGCTGAATGCCGTGATCTGGCCAACGAATATTTACGCCATCTTCAGGCATTTGAACATTTTTGGGTAATACAGGAATGACCCGATCTAAATTAACATGAACAGAAGCAGAGGTTTCGACGATTTCACTGACTAATTTCATCGAAGTCCATACACCTGCAAAGCGTGACATTGCTACCGCATGAGCACCTAAATCAAGAATATGTTGTATTGAAGTAGGATAAAAAATTGGAATGCCACAACCAATCATGACATGTTCTGACTGGTGTGGAATACTAGAAGATTTACAAGAGTGATCATCTCCAAAGAAGGCAACCACGCCGCCTTGCTCTGATGTTCCTGCAAGATTGGCATGACGGAGTACATCTCCAGAACGATCTACCCCAGGGCCTTTGCCATACCACCATGAGGTTACACCATCATATTTACCTTGACCTGCGAGATTGGCTTGTTGCGTACCCCAAATTGCAGTAGCAGCTAGATCTTCATTTACACCAGGCTGAAAAACAACATGGTGGTCTTTAAGTATATTTTCAGCCTGCCAGAGAAAATTGTCATAATTCCCTAAAGGGGAACCACGATAACCAGATATAAAACCAGCAGTATGATAACCGTTTAAAGTATCCCGCCGTGTTTGCGCGAGTGGTAAACGCACCAATGCCTGAATACCTGTCATGTAAGCAGTACCGTTATCACTTAGATATTTGTCTTCAAGTGATACGTCCTTAGTTAAAATCTTATTTGGAGTAAATTTTGTAGATATATTCATTTTATGTCTCCTTAGAATCTTGTAGTTCAAGCTACTTTATGTTCAACATCCGGTTGAATATTTGGAGTAAATGACATACTTAAAAAAGGATTGATCAGTTCAATTAAAACAATGGAACTGATTAATGTATGTACATTAATGTCATTGTGGTTGATCCATACTGGTGCAACAATGCGTAATTAAGAAAAAGATATTTACGTTATGCGCAAAAATCTTGATGGTGGATTGCTACATGCAATGCATGCTTTTCTAAAAGTCATTGATAGTGGGAGTTTTACGGCTGCTGCAGAGCAGATGGAGCTTACAACAGCGCAAGTGTCCCGACTTATTAGCGAGTTAGAAGGGCGTTTAGGCACAAAATTACTACAGAGATCTACGAGGCAACACGCATTAACCGATATTGGTGCAAGTTATGCAGAACAGTGCCGGCAAGTACTTGCGATGGTAGAAGAAGCTGAAACTCAGGCAATGGGAATGGCAACCGAACCGCAGGGGAGGTTACGTGTTTTGAGCATGGGAAGCTTCGGACATCATTATGTATCGCCAGTAATGGCGGAGTTCTGTCAAAACCATCCAAAGCTTACGGTTGAGTACCGTACTTCACAGAATGTGCCAGACCTGTTAGGTAAAGGAATTGATGTAAGTTTATATCTTACGGAATCATTGACTGACTCAAGATTTGTTGCTCGTCAAATTGGGACAATATTTTCATTACTTTGTGCATCACCAGCCTATTTAAAAAAATACGGTGAACCAGAATCATTAGATGACCTGCAAAAGCATGCCTGCTTAAGATTGGTGAACCCATCTATTACACCGCAATGGCATCTCATCAGTAAAAATAGTTGTTCGTACCAAGTCGATATTACAGGACCATTAATTGCAGACACGCCAGAATTATTACTGGATATGGTACAGCAAGACATGGGTATTGCTTTGCTTCCAACTTTTACTGTTATCGAAGCTGTACGTACTGGACGATTATGTCGCGTTTTAGCAGACTGGAGATCACCTGATATTGGTGTTTATACCTTATTACCATCACGTCATTTTATTGATGCTAAAACAAGAGCATGGTTAAGGTGGGTCGATCAGCATATTTCGCCTAAGATTCAGAATGATACAGAATATTTTTTATAACTCTGATTCACTGTCAAAATTATTAAGATATAAAATCAGAAGGGTTCTGTGATAAACAATTTATAAAACAGTCAGCTATCTTTATAAATGTACGAAATACTATGGACCATGCTATAATATGTACAGGCTACAGTCTCAGATATCCTATTTAACATAATATACATTATGCGAAATGCTGTGGTAAAGTTAAATCCTATAAAAATACCGCCATACACTTTGTATAACGGTATTCAAAAATCCAGCTTCAGTAAAACTCGTCAAAAGCTTTTAGAAAGCTTCACAAAATGTTTTATAAAGTTTTAATTTCTTTCTGTGTAAACGTTTCTGTAGGCTTGAGCTTCTGGTCAGGCTTTAAGAATGAAGAAGCAATAATTGCCAATACTGCAAAGCTTATAATATACATAATAATTAAGTGCGGACTTCCTTCACCAATACTCAATAGCTTTGTAGCAATCAATGGCGCCAAACCGCCACCTAACACACCTGCAAATTGTACCGAAATTGAAATACCGCTATAGCGAATTTCAGCAGGAAATTGGCGAGCAAATAATTGTGACTGCGGTGCATACATAATTGGAAAAATTACGCCAATTGCCAATACAATTGCTGTCCATACTAAAACAGGATCTTTTGTATTTAACATCGCAAAGAATGGATAACTATATAGTGCAAGCATACAAAGACCAAATCTGAACATATTACGCTGGCCGACTTTATCGGATAAATGTCCGCATAATGGCGTCATTACCATAATGACAGCAGCGCCACAAATTGTTGCGAATAGAATATCTTGTCTAGGAATATTTAACTGCGTGGTGGTATAGGCTAAAGCAAAGGTTGAAGCCAAGTAGAACCAGGCATTTTCAGCAGCGCGTGATAGAATAATCGTAATTAACTGTTTTGGATGATTTTTAAAAACCTGTAATGCAGGAACTTTAACTTCTTTCGCTTTTTCTTTAATTTTTTCAAAGTCTGGCGACTCAGGCACTTTCACCCGGATATACCAACCTACCGCCAGCAGCACTATACTGGCTAAAAATGGTAAGCGCCAGCCCCAGCTAAACAATGCTTCCTCGGGTAGTAACGACACTAGACCCAAAGCCACCGAAGCCAGCATTAAACCGCCTCCAGTACTGGCCTGTGGTAAACTTCCCCAAAAACCCTTTCCACCTTCTGGAGCATGTTCAACAGCCATGAGAACTGCCCCGCCCCATTCGCCGCCCATCGCCATACCCTGAATAAATCTTAAAATAATCAGACAAACCGTAGCCCAGTAACCAATCGACTCAAATGTAGGTAACAGTCCGATCATGACTGTCGGGATACCCATTAACATTAAAGTTACTAATAACATGGATTTTCGTCCCACCCTGTCACCAAAATGGCCAAATACAATACCGCCTAATGGTCGACCAATAAATCCGACAGCGTAGGTTGTAAAAGCTGCGAGTACACCGGTGAGCGGATCAAGATTTGGAAAAAATAGTTTATTAAAAATGAGTGCTGCAGCAGCACCATAAATAAAAAAGTCATACCATTCAATAGTCGTCCCTACCATACTTGAAATGCCTGCTAGGCGGTGAGAAGACTTCTTAGAATGCGAACCGTTTCCATGTATTGTTTGCATTGTCATATTCCTTTTTAGATTTTCTTGTTTTGAGTTTTTATACGTATAATCAACCCTGACCATAAGTATTTTCAGTTTCTCTCTAGTCTCCTTGAATGTATAACTTCTATATGAATGACTCAGCCGAGTCGCTCTAGAATTTGTTCAAGCTCTGGATTGCCTTTTTTCCATTGCGGCTGTTTGTCTTTATCAACAATAAGTGCACGGACACCTTCAATGAAGTCACCATGTTCAAACCAGATATCCTGTAAATCACGCTCAATCTGCATGCACTGTTGTAATGACAAACTTCGTCCTAAGTGCTGAAGTCTCAGGCTGGTCTGTTTCGCAATCAGAGAACGCTGCTGCAAGGTAATCAGTATTTTATTTGTCCATGCCTTGTACTGCTCGTCTTGTTCATTTTCGAGACTCTGTTCGATATCCTGCAAATTTTTAAAACCAAAATGTTTCCGAATATTTTCAGACCGTGAACTTAGATCACTCTCAGCAGGACAGGTAATATACTTTCCAATCATCTGTTGTATTTTTTCTTTATTTAAACTGGATGAATGAGCCAGCTCATTCTGTAAAGCCTGAAGTTTTTCTCTAGGAACATGGTAGTCAATCAGATCAAGATAAAGTGCATCACTACTGCTGATTTGCTCGCCGGTAATCGCCATATAGACGCCGATATCATCAAGACGAGATAGAAAGTGTGTTGCTGCAACATCAGGGAAAAAGCCGATTGCTGTTTCCGGCATGGCAAAACGGGACTTTTCACTACTCACAATAATATGACAGGCTTGTGCCAGACCGAAACCTCCACCCAGCACATAGCCATCCAGTATGACTATAACCGGTTTCTGATAATCACGAATCCTGTTAAGCATGTCGTATTCAGCACTAAAATATGCTTTATGTGCTTCAGTTTGGTTTTTATAACTATCATACAGATAACGAATATCGCCACCTGCACAAAAAGCTTTTGGACTGTTTGATTTAATCAATATAGCCTGAATGGAATGATCCTGTTGCCATGTCTCAAATTGCATATGAATCTGATGAATCATCTCAATTGAAAGTGCATTAAGATTTGCGACACGGTTTAGACTGATTATTCCCAGAACGCCCTGCTGTTCGATGATTAAATGCTTTTCCATATCCATCTCATCATTCTCCTATTGATTTTTAAAATGAGCCTGGCGCTTTTCAATAAATGCCTGCATACCCTCTTTCTGATCTAGCGTTGCAAATACAGAATGAAAAGCACGGCGTTCAAAGCGTAAACCTTCAGCCAGATTTACTTCAAAGGCACGATTAATCGACTCTTTAATCATCATGCTTGCAGTTAAAGATTTGGATGCAATTTTTTCAGCTGCCTGCATGGTCTGTTCTAGCAGTTGCTCTTTACTGAAAATGCGGACAACCAGACCACACTGCTCTGCTTCAACAGCCTCCATCTGGCGCGCGGTCAGGCACATTTCCATTGCTTTGGCTTTACCTACTGCAAGTGTCAGGCGTTGTGTGCCCCCTATACCCGGTATCACACCTAAAGTTAATTCTGGCAAGCCAAACTTGGCATTATCTGCACAGTAAATAAAATCGCACATTAATGCTAATTCACAGCCGCCCCCTAACGCATAACCGCTTACTGCTGCAATTAAAGGTTTACGGCGCTGTGCAATTCGGTCGGCAAGGTTGAAAAAATCATCAAGATAAATTCCGGGAAAGGTAAGCTCAGCCATTTCCTTGATATCTGCGCCCGCAGCAAAAGCTTTTTCTGAACCTGCCAAAACCATGCAGCCAATTTCCTGATCTTTTTCCAGATCATCAAGTGCCAGGTTTATTTCACTGATCAACTCGGAATTTAATGCATTCAAGGCCTTAGGCCGGTTCAAGGTAATGAGACCTACCCCGTTACGTTTTTCTAGTAAGATTGTTTCAAACTGCATACTTCATCCTTATATTTTTATAATCCTTCCAAACTGTTAGAACCTTATAGGCTACGCGCAATCACCAGACGCTGAATATCGCTTGTACCTTCATAGATCTGACAAATACGAGCATCACGATAAATCCGCTCAATAGGAAAGTCTTTTAAATAGCCATAGCCGCCAAAAATTTGTAAAGCTGACGAACATACCCGCTCTGCCATTTCCGAAGAAAATAATTTCGCCATAGACGCTTCATTCAGACAGGGTTTACCTGCTTCTTTAAGACGGGCTGCATGATGAACCAGTTGACGGGCTGCTTCAATTTCTGTCGCCATACTGGCTAAACGAAATGCAATAGCCTGATGTTCAAAAATAGGCTGGCCAAAGGTAATGCGTTCTTTAGCATAACGGGTCGCTTCTTCAAGTGCAGCACGTGCCAGTCCAACAGCTTGTGCGGCAATTCCAATACGGCCACCCTCCAGATTGGAAAGTGCAATTTTCAGCCCTTCGCCTTGTTGTCCCAACATTAAAGTATTAGGTACACGTACATCAGTTAAGGCAATCTGGCAGGTATCTGAAGCATGTAAGCCAAGCTTTTCCTCGGTACGAACGACTTCATAGCCTTGTGTTTCACGAGGCACAATAAATGCACTGATTCCTTTTTTACCTGCTTCCGGATCAGTTATGGCAAACACAATAATAACTCCTGCATTATTTCCAGAAGTAATGAACTGCTTGGCACCATTAATAATCCAGTCATCTCCATTTTTTACCGCACGGGTTCTGATAGCAGCTGCATCTGAACCGGTATGAGGTTCAGTCAGTGCAAATGCGCCAATCATCTCACCTTGAGCCAATGGCATCAGATATTTCTGTTTTTGCTCGGCTGTGCCAAATTTAGCTATAGGTACACAACCAACAGAATTATGGACACTCATAATGGTCGAGGTCGCACCATCTGCAGCCGCAATTTCTTCAAGGGCCAACACATAGGCCAGATTCCCGGTGTCTGAACCACCCCACTGCTCTGGAATAAGCATACCCATAAGACCCAGCTTGCCCATTTGCGATAAGACTTCTTTAGGAAAAGTACTATGTTTATCCCACTCGGCTGCTTTGGGCTTGATTTGTTCCTGCGCAAAACTTCTTGCCATATCCTGAATTAATAACTGTTCTTCCGTAAATTGCATCTCATGATCCTTGAGTAAGTTATCCTCTTTATGAATGAGGTATTGCCTCATCAGACAGCCTTGCTGTTTGCCTGCTGTTTTGCGATTTCCTGATTACGTAGTAAAAAGCGCTGTATCTTTCCGCTTGGCGTTTTAGGGAGTTCGGTCACGAATTCAACCTGTCTTGGGTAAGCATGGGCGGATAGACGTTTTTTTACAAATTGTCCAAGCTGCTCTGACAGCTCATCTGAGGGAGCTCTGCCTTCTGCCAGAACGACAAAAGCTTTTACAATTTCAGTGCGCTCCGGGTCAGGTACTCCAACCACAGCTGCTTCAATTACGGCATCATGCTCGAGAAGTGCACTTTCTACATCGAAAGGTCCAATACGGTAACCCGAAGTTGTAATGACATCATCACTTCTGCCTACAAAACTCATACTGCCATTTTCATGGAGTTCGGCAGTGTCACCTGTAAGGTAATAATGCTTTACGAAAGGAGTTTTACGGCTCTCTTTATAACCGCCAAACCACATCATGGGAGACTGGTTAATGTCTACTGCCAAAATACCTGGAGTACCTGCAGGAAGTTCATTTCCCTGCTCATCTACGACAGCAATACGGTAACCCGGGCTTGCGAAGCCGGCTGCACCTGCACGGATCTCATGATTTAGTCCATGGTGGTTACATACCACCATACCTACCTCGGTCTGGCCATAATGGTCAAAAATTGGTGCATCCAGAACCTGTCTGAACCAGCGAAATACTTCTGGATTTAAGGGTTCACCTGCACTGCTAACCACACGAAACTTTCCTTTAAGCTGGCCCATCTGTGCAGGGTCAGCAGCCATCATCATACGGTAAGCGGTAGGTGCGCCTGCCAAATTGGTAATTTGATAATCATTTACAATCTGGCATAAACTTTCGATACTGAAGCCCCCTTCATAAAACAAGGTGGCATGACCTAAAAGTAATGGTCCGGTTATTCCATAGTACAAACCATACGCCCAGCCCGGATCGGCAATATTCCAGAAGGCATCTTCAGTTTTCAGTCCAATAGCATCCTTCATATAGTTGCCAAAAGCGATTAAGGCTTTCAATGGTACTTCCAGTGGTTTTGCAGGACCAGTTGTGCCGGAAGTAAACATGAGCAAGAACGGGTCCTGAACGGTTTGCATAACCATTTCACATTGGTCAGATTGCGCATTAACCATATTCCAGAAGTTTAGATCACCCTGTGGTACATTGCCCTCCCGGTCTGCCACGGTCACAATTTTCGGACACTGTTCGACTTCTTCGAGCTTACTGCGGTTGCCAATATCGGTAATGACCAGTTTGCTTTTTGCCAGCTGTAAGCGATGTTCTATAGCTTTAGGTCCAAAAGCCGTAAACAGGGGCTGATATACTGCGCCAATACGCCAAGCGCCTAAAATGGTTGCCAGTAATTCAGGCGTTCGGGGTAATAAACCGGATACCCGGTCACCGGGCTTTACCCCTTGAGATTTTAAAAAATTAGCAAACTGACTTGACCATTGCTTTAACTGGCCAAACGTATACTGTTCCTTTCTCCCATCCTTGCCCTGCCAGTACAACGCAATCTGGTCGCTATCTACATCAGCATGGCGATCACAACATTCATGGCATGCATTAAGTTGTTCTGGTGACCCTGCTAACAGGTTTCTTACCACCGTATTTAAATCAAATTCTTTTACTGCATCGTGATAATCCAACATGATTGTTACCTCAGTCTGGTTTTATTGTTATTCATGACACGGGTGTTTTGATTTTATGCCATCCACTGGCTAAATGATTATGCTTGTTTTGGAAGATACTGCTGAATAATACTTGAAAAATCGAGGTTGGCATTACCCTGCATGCATAGCTGTTGATAAAGCTGCTGTACCAGTCCACCCAATACTACGGGCTGTTTGACCTGCCCCGCTGCTTCAACCGCCAGACCAAGATCTTTCAGCATTAATTGTGTGGCAAAACCATCCTTATAGCCTTTGGAAGCTGGCGCATTTTCACAGATATCTGGCCAAGGGTTGCAGACCTCAGAGCTCCAGCAGCGGCCACTTGAGCTGTTAATAACACCAGCAAGTGCCTGTGGATCAATCCCTAGCTTGACTCCAAGTGCCATACCTTCAGCGACGGCGGCCATAGATATGCCTAAAATCAGGTTATTACAGATTTTAGCAATTTGTCCTGCACCTACATCACCACAGTGCACCATGTTTTTGCCCATCGGACTTAACACCGTTTTAACCCGTATAAAAGTAGCCTCATCTGTGCCGACCATAAAGGTCAATGTTCCTGCCTGTGCACCTATGGTTCCACCAGAAACTGGTGCATCACAGATAGTAATCTCTCTTTCTGCTGCACTTGCTGCAATATCTTTAATTGTTTGTGGGTCAATAGTGCTACTGTCGATACATAAACTACCCGCCTTAAGTACTGCCAAAACGCCATTTTCCCCCAGATATACATCCTTTACATGCTTTGCCGCAGGTAACATGGTAATAACGACATCTGCCGTTCGCGCCGCGGCCTGAGGGCTGTCACAAGCAATCCCTCCAGCCTCTGTAAAGTAGGTAACTGCAGTTTCACTTAAATCAAAACCGTAGACATTTAAACCTGCTTTGAGGAGATTCTGGGCCATTTTCCCGCCCATATTTCCCAGACCAATAAAAGCAATATTCATCCTTGAACTCCTGAATTAGCGTAAGCTGATGGTTGTGTTTACTTCGCCTGCTTCCTGCGTATCTTCAAACCAGCGGCTGGTAATGGTCTTCGTCTGTGTATAGAACTGGACAGCCTGTTTCCCATAAGGCCCGAGATCTCCAAGTTTTGAGCCACGTGAGCCTGTAAAACTGAAGAACGGTACTGGTACTGGAATCGGAATATTGATACCAACCTGGCCAATATCAATCATGTTCTGGAAAGTACGTGCTGTTGCACCACTTTGGGTAAACAAACCAACGCCATTACCAAATGGATTGGCATTGATCAGTTCGATTGCTTCTTCAAGAGAATCCACACAGATAATCGAAAGCACAGGCCCAAAGATTTCTTCTTTATAAATACGCATGTCTGTGCTGACATGGTTGAAAATCGTAGCGCCAACAAAGTTGCCATTTTCGTAGCCTTTAACCTCAACATCACGGCCATCTAGTAAAAGTTCGGCGCCCTCTTCTACACCGCTATTAATTAGCTCTACCACTCGGGCTTTAGCACGTTTTGAAATCACTGGTCCAATATCTGTATTTGGCTCATGACCGGCATTTACACTCAGCATTTTGGCTTTTTCTACCAGATCATGAATCCAGTTCTTACTTTCACCTACCATAACAGCTACAGACAATGCCATACAACGTTGCCCGGCAGCTCCAAATGCGGCGCCGACTAAAGCATTAAGAGTTTGCTCTTTATTGGCATCGGGCATGACAGCGACATGATTTTTCGCACCCATCATCGACTGAACACGCTTACCATGCTGACCGGCAAGGTTATAGACATGAGTTCCAACAGCGGTTGACCCTACGAAAGAAACTGCCTTGATATATTGATGTGTACACAAACGGTCGACTACGTCTTTGCCACCATGCACAACATTTAAGACGCCTGCCGGAATACCGGCCTGAACCGCAAGCTCAACCAGCATCATGGTAGATAACGGGTCCTGCTCAGATGGCTTGAGAACAAATGTATTACCACATACAATCGCCATCGGGAACATCCAGAGGGGAATCATGGCTGGAAAGTTAAAAGGTGTAATACCGGCACAGACTCCTAGCGGTTGTTGTAAGGTATAAGTATCTACCCCGCGTGCTACCCCTTCGGCATATTCCCCCATTTGTAATGTGCCAATTGAACAGGCATGTTCGACTACTTCCAGACCACGCTGAATATCGCCCTCAGCATCTGCCAGGGTTTTACCCTGCTCAGTAGTCAGCACATGGGCAATCTCTTTCATGTTGTCACGGATTAAATCTTGCAGCTTGAGCATAATACGCATACGTGCCTGGATCGGGGTTAAACGCCAGCTTTTAAAAGCGTCTTGTGCAGCATTAATTGCAGCTTCTACTTCATCTGGCGTCGCCATCGGCACACGACCCACAACTTCTTGTGTGGCCGGATTAATAATATCCTGCCATTCTGAAGTAGTAGATTCTACAAACTGCCCATTAATTAATAATTTGGCTGTTGTGGTCTGAATATTTGTCATTGTGTTCATAGCCTCTCCATGGGCGATATTCTTGTTGTGCTGTAATCAGAAAATATCCTAAAGCCGTATTTTCATCTTTTCGGTTTCACTTGAGACTAACAAAGAAGGTTTTGACTACCAATACAAATTCGCGCACGATTACTGTGCAAATATGCACAAGGGATAAAATAAAAATGAAAGTGGATTGGGATCATCTACAGTTTTTTCTGGTATTGGCACGAGCCAAAACCCTCACCAATACAGCACGTATTATTGGAGTAGAACATAGTACGGTATCTAGACGGATTCAGGCACTGGAGCTGGCATTAGGGACGCCGTTATTTAAACGGGAAGCCACGGGTTATGAATTGACGCTTGAAGGGCTGGCTCTGGTTCCGCGAGTGGAACAGATGGAACAGGCATTTTTACAGATAGAAAAGCCTCATCAGCCTTTACAAGGTCGTGTGCGAATTGGCACACCAGAAGGCTTTGGTACTGCATTTTTAGCAAAATTACTGGCAGAATTATCCAAACAGTATCCTCTGCTTACCATTGATTTAATCCCTGTACCTAAAATGATCAAGCTTTCTCACCGTGAAGCCGATATTGTCATTTCGATTGACCGTCCAAAATCCGGGCCTTATATCATTACCCGTCTTAGTGATTACTGTTTAAAAATATATGGCAGCAAAGAGTATCTGGCGGCCAGTTCACCTATCCATCAGCTTGAAGATTTAAAACAGCATCGCTTTGTGAACTATATCGATGACCTGATATATAGTCCTGAACTGTACTGTCTGGAACGTTTGCCCCTACAACTGAGTGCCAGCTTCAGGAGTAGCAGTATTTTAGCTCAGCAAATCGCTGTTAGTGCCGGAGCAGGTCTGGCAATTTTGCCCAAATTCTTGGCAGATGAACAACCAGAACTTGAACAGGTATTGCATAAAGAAGTCCGTTTTATTCATACTTTCTGGATGCTGACACTGGTAGATTTACAGCATGAGCCACGCATCAAGCTGGTATGGGATTTTTTAAGAACACAGGCTGACAAATACCAGCATCTACTTATGGATTAAACTTTTTAACTAAAATATTGACTAAATCTGAGCTTTATCCAGTGCGGCTTTAATGACATGCTCTGACTCAAAATCATGATAGGTCTTGCGTTCAGAATATTCATGAGCCAGAGGTTGTACTTCTTTTAAAGTAAGCCGGCTACGCTCAGCCAAACGTATATACTCTTCAGTTCCTTTTCGCTTCCATTCAATTTCTTGGGCTTCTAATACTCTAATAACCTTAGCCGGGCTACCCAAAGCCAGCACATTTTCAGGAATGACTGCTTTTGCCTTGACCGTGCTATTGGCACCAATAATAGTATTTTCACCAATTTCTGCGTCATCCAGTATGACGCTATTCATACCTACCAGAACATTTTTACGAATTTTACAGCCATGTAAAATGGCGCCATGACCGATATGTCCATACTCTTCAATTAAAGTGATACTGGCCGGGAAGCCATGCACAGTACATGAGTCCTGAATATTCGCATTTTTCCGAACATGTATACGGCCAAAATCTGCCCGCAGACTGGCAAATGGACCAATATATACTCCCTCTTCAATGATAACATCACCAATCAATACGGCTGTTGGGTGAATATAGGCTCCGGGGCTTACTACCGGAATAACTCCATCAATCTCATAACATGGCATTTTTACTTCCTTTTAATTTATTCTATTTACCTAAAGCTATATGGTAACTTCCTGTTTTAAACCGCCAAAACGTTTGTAAAACTGTGGATGTGCTGGTGGCATAGAGCCTTCTGCAGTTCTGGCCAGCTCCAGAAAAAAATCTTCTGCCGGATGAAAAACCATTTGATATACATTACTGCTAAGATTGCGGGCAGTTAGTGAAAGCCAGTTAGAAGGCAGTAATTCAAAAGGCAGATTTGGATCTTTAAGTAAAATACGGCGGTACTGATGAATCAGTAAAATACGGATCTGGAAGGCTTGTATTGGGTCCAGGTCATCTATACTTTCAATCAGATTCAGGACTTCTCTAAAATCACCAATAAACTTTTCATAACGCTGATGTAATTCCTGCACCGGCCAGTTAGTCTCGACCATACGTTTTACAGTTGGATAAGACTCTTGCCAGAGTTCCAGAGCCTCCGCCTTGAAAAGAACCACCTGATCACTCATTTTTAGGTTAAGTAGCAGACTTTGCAGTTTAAGATGATCACAACCCGGATATGCCATAACATTGGTAGCAATATTGGCGAAACCAAGCCATTCCAGTTCTTTTTTTAAAATAATCTTGTTTTCAAGCTCAACTGAACTGAGTAGCACCAGGTCCCATTTCTGGTCCCATTCTTTATGGCTCAGATTATAAATTTTCTGGTCAGCATTCACAAAGCGCTGGCGACTGCTTTCTGTAACGCGATAATAACTGGTTCTGCCTATTTTTTCAGAAATCAGCCAGCCGTTTTGTGCCAGCCGGAAAACGGCTGTACGTACCGAACGTTCATTGAATCCGAATACATCCATGAGCTGAATCAGGCTGGCGAGACTGATGATTCCACCACGATGGAAAATACAGTCACCAAATACAGTCATAATGAGCGAAGTGCTGCTCAAAGGCTCATTACTGATAAAATCATCGATGACTTGTTTGAGTTTTGGGTTCATCACGTTTAAATTCACCTTTGAAACGAAGTGATTTATCACAGGATAAACCACCTAGACCGATTTATGCCGATTGCCGTATGTCAAACACCCGTTGAGCCTTACCTTCTGAACGCGGGAGGGTGCCTTCAGTCACTATCTCTACACTCACCGTAATACCCACCATTATTTTAATCTGACTGATAAGCTGCTGGGATAGTTGATGTGCCATCATATCATTAATTTCTTTACGCATTTCTGCACGTATGTGCAGGCTATCTAAATGTCCATGTTTACAGATATGAATCTGGTAATTGGGAATGAGCTGCGGGATATGCAGAATCTGCTCTTCAATCTGTGATGGAAAAACATTGACTCCTCGGATAATCATCATATCATCGCTACGACCGACGATTTTGTCCATACGGCGCATTGGTCGTACAGTTCCGGGTAATAGACGCGTCAAATCCCGGGTACGGTAGCGGATAACCGGCATACCTTCTTTGGTAATTGTGGTAAATACCAGTTCTCCCAGCTCACCATCTGGCAATACTTCACCAGTTTCAGGGTCAATAATTTCCGGATAAAAATGGTCTTCCCAGATGGTAGGGCCATCTTTACTTTCTAGACACTCCATTGCTACGCCGGGACCCATAACTTCAGAAAGTCCATAGATATCTAGAGCATCAATATTCAGACGTTCTTCAATTTCACGGCGCATCTCATTAGTCCATGGCTCTGCACCAAAAATTCCAGTTTTAATTGAGGTATTTTTTGCAGTATTAAATTTCTTTTCCAGACATTCGATAATATTGAGGCAGTAAGACGGCGTAACCATTAATGCAGTTGGTTTAAAGTCATGAATCAGTTGTGCCTGACGCTCTGTCTGTCCGCCCGACATGGGAATAACGGTTGCTCCCAGTCGTTCCACTCCATAGTGTGCACCCAGACCTCCTGTAAATAGCCCATAACCATACGAGACCTGAATAATATCCTGATTACTTAAGCCAGCAGCTCTTAGCGAGCGGGCAACCAGATCAGCCCAGGTATGAATATCATTTTGCGTATAACCTACTACCGTTGGCTGTCCGGTTGTACCTGAGGATGCATGTACCCTTACAATTTTTTCCTGAGGTACGGCAAACATGCCGAACGGATAATGATCACGCAGATCCTGTTTAGTGGTAAAAGGAAATTTTGCCAGATCTTCCAGATGCTGAAAGTCCTCGGGATGCACGCCTGCATCATCAAATTTTTTCCGGTAAACCGGACTATTCTGATAGGCATGCACCAAAGTTTTCTTTATGCGTTCCAGTTGTACCTTGCGCAGCTCATCGGTTGAAACCGTTTCAATATATTCCATCGTATTGTTATTCATATTCTATACTCCATGTACAGTCATCCTGCCTGTATGATTCTGAAAAGACGATGCTCTTTTCATCCATATTCTTTAAGAATTGTGTAGCCCTGCCTGTTCTAGCAGCCTTTGTATTCAGGTGTACGTTTTTGCATAAAGGCCTGTACACCTTCACGGTAATCCTCTGAACGGCCTGCCAGACGCTGTAAGTCACGTTCAAGAAGTAACTGCTCATCCAGAGTATTATGCGCAGCAGCATGGATTGCTTTTTTAATTAATCCCAATCCATAAGTTGGTTGCTTGGCCAGATGTTCAGCCATTTTCTCAGCTTCAACCTGTAACTGCTCATCTTCAACTACCCGCCAGATCATACCGAGCTGTAATGCCTGCTCAGCCGGGATCTTATCTCCCAGTAATGCCAGTCCCATGGCTTGTGCCCGACCAACCAGCCGCGGCAAGAACCAGGTGCCTCCAGAGTCTGGAACCAGCCCCAAACGGCAGAAAACCTGGATAAATGAGGCTGACTTCGCTGCCAGAACCAGATCACAAGCCAATGCAATATTGGCCCCTGCTCCAGCTGCAACACCATTAACCGCACAAATAACCAGTTTTGGCATCTCGGTAATCAGTTTAATGAGCGGGTTATAGTATTTTTCAATTGAAAGGCCCAGGTCTGGTACTGCTGAATCAGGATCGACTACCCGGTCATTCAGGTCCTGCCCGGCACAAAAACCTCGACCTTGTGCTGAAATAACTACAGCACGAATATCGGGCTGCACAGCCCATTTGTTGAGGACCTGAGCAACTTCCTTATGCATAACTTCATTAAAACTGTTGAGCTGCTCTGGACGATTAAACTTTAAATAGCCCACAGTATTTTTTTCTTCAACAAGAATTGTCTGGTAGTCCATTCAGTATTTCCCTTTGAACCTGATTTTTATTTTAAAATAGATTAATTATTCATCGAAACTTAAGCGTACATTGGCTGTTACCGGTCGTGCCTGACAGCTCAGGACATAACCTTGAGCGATTTCATCCTCTTCCAGACTATAATTAACAGCCATATCAACCTTACCTTCTATTATCTTGCACTTACAGGTGGCACAGACTCCGCCCTTGCAAGCATAGGGTAAATCGGCTCCGGCGCGCAGTGCAGCATCCAGAATACTGTCATCCTGTCTGGAAACCTCTACCACCAGCTCACGTCCATCCAGAATAATCTGAACTCTCTCTTCATTACGACCTTCAATTTCTCTCGTAGTTACTTCTGTGGTGCCGGTATTAAAACGCTCGGTATGAATTTTACTATGCTCAATACCGAACTGCGGTAATGTCTGCTCGACGGCATCCATCATGGCCTGCGGTCCACAGGCAAAACAGTGGTCAATGTCCTGATTAATCAAACCGGCACTATAAAGCTGTTGCAATTTTTCAGTATCGATATGACCATTAAGCAGCTGGCTGTCGTTCATTTCCCGTGAAAAGATATTGATAAGCTGAAAACGTTCTTTAAAGCGATCTTTTAAGTCCATAATCTGTTCTGAAAACATGGTTTGTTTCCATGAACGGTTACCATAAATTAAAGTAAAATTTGCATTTTTCTGCTGGTACAAGACTGATTTAACAATAGAAAGAATAGGTGTAATACCGCTACCTGCTGCGAATGCCAGATAATTTTTTCCGCCAGTTTTTGCAGCCTTCTGAAAAAAAACACCTTGGGGTGGCATGACCTCCAGCACATCACCAGCTTTTAAGCGGTTATTGGCCCAGTTTGAAAATTGCCCCTGTTCAATCTTTTTGATTGCGATACTCATGTCTTCCTGAGTATCGCTACAGATTGAATAGCAGCGACGGATTTCACCGGTTTCACTCATATGCCGGATAGTCAGATGCTGACCTGGCTGATATTGAAATTGCTGTTGCTGTTCAGGTGCAATTTCAAAAGCAATACAGATCGCCTGTTCAGTTTGTGGGCTGACTGATTTAATTTTTAGCGGAATAAATTGGTTCATATAAAAATCCTTCTTTATTTTGACCATTCGGTTATTTAAATACATTTAAAATAGTCAAAAGGTTCCAGGCATTGCTGGCATCGGTACAGTGCTTTACAGGCAGTAGAACTGAATTCACTTAACAGTTTAGTATGCTGGCTATGACAGCGTGGGCACTCAATTCCATCGGACAGAGCAACATGGGTACCACAGCTATGTGCTTCACCCTGTGGCGGAGCAATACCATATTGCTGTAATTTCTGTTTACCGCTTTCACTCATCCAGTCAGTAGTCCAGACTTCGGACAGATCCACTACTACCTGTACCGGAACCAAACCCTGAACAGTAAATGCCTGGGTAATTTCTGCCTTAAGCAGATCTGTAGCCGGACAGCCGCTATAGGTTGGAGTTAAACGAACGATAATTTGATCTTCTTCATTTAGTTCCACTCCACGGATCATACCTAGGTCAACGACTGAAAGAACCGGAATTTCAGGATCAGCCACCTGTTTCAGAGTTTCCCAGCATTCATCCAGACAGTGTTTAATTAGCTCCATACCCGTTACTCCTGTGTTTCCTGCTTACCAGTTCATATTTGGATATGAACGCTGCAAATACTGCATTTCAGCCAGTACATAACCCAGATGTTCAGTATGTAGACCCTGTCTGCCACCACTACGGTAAGCACCGGTTTCCGGAAGAGTCAGCTTAAAACGTTCAATTTCAGCAGTCGTCTGTTCAAGCCATTCAGCTTTTAATGGTTCAAGGTCCATGAGAACCTGTTGTTCAACCAGTATCTGTTCATCAGCATTTAAAACAAATAGTTCATCGCTAAAGCGCCATAGCTGATTTAATCCTGTCTGGGTTTTTTCATGTGCCTCATCTGTTCCCAGACTCAAGCGTTCCATCCAGGCAGTAGAAAACCGCAGGTGATACTTCACTTCTTTTAATGATTTTGCTGCGAAAGCTGCCAGCTCAGCTTGAGAACTTTTCGCTAGAGCCGTAAAAAGGAGTACATGATAATGATCCATCAGCCACTGGCGGACAATCGTCTGGGCAAAATCACCATTTGGCTGTTCACACAGCAGCAGGTTACGGTATTCACGTTCAGTACGAAAATAAGCCAGTTTGTCTTCATCACGGCCTAGCCCTTCGAGTTCACCAGCCAGACTTAAGGCAGTCCGTGCCTGGCCCAACAGGTCCAGGCCAATATTGGCTAGGGCAATATCAATTTCCAGTTCAGGTGCATGACCACACCATTCAGAGAGCCGGTGCGATAAAATCAGCTGGCTATCGCCAATATGTAAAAGAAACTGTGCTAAAAGTGGATGATTCATACAATACCTTCCTTACATATGCTCGATGCCATCTGGTATATGGTAAAAAGTTGGATGGCGGTACACCTTGTCCAGAGAGGGATCGAAAAATTCCGGTTTCTCATCTGGCTGCGAAGAAGTAATCAGTTCTGACTTCACCACCCAAATGCTGATACCTTCATTACGGCGGGTATAAACATCACGGGCATTTTGCAAGGCAATTTCAGCATCAGGTGCACGCAGACTACCTACATGGCGGTGGCTTAAACCCTGCTTGCTTCGTATGAAGACTTCATATAATGACCAGTTATTTTTATGTTCCATGTCGTTTTGTTCCTGTTTTTATTGAATAGCTAAAACCAGATTTCAGGCAACCTTTTTAGATTGTTGCTGTGCCTGCTGTTTTTGGGCATATACAGCAGCAGATTCACGGACCCATTTTCCGCCTTCCCATGCTTTACGGCGGGCATCAATGCGTTCCTGGTTACATGGGCCTTTCCCGGCAATCACAGCAAAAAATTCATCCCAGTTAATCTCGCCAAATTCGTAGTGGCCAGTTTCTTCATTAAAATGCAGTTTCTCATCAGGTACAGTCAGGCCAAGTTGTAGTACTTGCGGTACAGTGTTATCGACAAATTTCTGGCGCAGCTCGTCGTTACTGAAGCGTTTAATTTTCCAGGCCATACTCTGTGCACTGTTAGGGGAATTATCATCATTTGGGCCAAACATCATCAGTGCTGGCCACCAGTAACGGTTGACCGCATCCTGTGCCATCTGTTTCTGTTCAGGTGTACCATTTGCAAGCTGCATCATGGCTTCAAACCCCTGCCGCTGATGGAAACTTTCTTCCTTGCAAATTCGTACCATTGCCCGTGCATATGGCCCGTAAGATGTACGGCACAAGGCTACCTGATTAACGATCGCGGCGCCGTCGACCAGCCAGCCAATTGCGGCGACATCTGCCCAGCTTAAAGTTGGATAGTTAAAAATAGATGAATACTTCATGCGTCCCGCAATAAGCTTGTCCATCATATCGTCCCGGTCAGCACCGAGTGTTTCGGCGGCACTATATAAATACAACCCATGACCTGCTTCGTCCTGAACTTTTGCCAGCAGTACTGCTTTACGTTTCAGGGTGGGTGCTCGGGTAATCCAGTTTCCTTCCGGCAGCATACCTATAATTTCCGAATGGCCATGCTGTCCAATCTGGCGAATGAGCGTTTTTCGGTACGCTTCTGGCATCCAGTCCTTTGGCTCAATGGTAATATCTTGTTGTATGGCTTGTTCAAAATCTTCAGCATGATTTTTCATTATTTCCTCACTTATCCCAAGTGGCTATAATTTAAAATTAAAGCGATACTAAATTTAAATCAATATAAATTTTTAGGTATCATTTAAAATAATTTATTTATAACTTTTAATAAATTGATTTTTATACAATTTTTAATTTAACTAGTTTTTGTTACTTCTCTTTTGACTCAATTTTAATTGACAATTTCATTTTTAGAAATCAAATTATATGACAGGATAATTAAAATTTATTTAAATAAGTATCATAAAAGGGAGTTTGTAATGCTCGAACTGGAAACAGGTACACCTTATACGGAAAATGATCATACCCAAGCAGGCAATCCAAGAAGACCGGTAAAAACCTTAAGCTCGCTTGTCTGTGGACAGGAATATATTGCCCAGCAGGATTTACGTACTGTCTATCACGCCATTACTGGTGAAGCTGTTTATCAGGTCAGCAGTTATGGTATTGATATGCAGACAGTGGTTAACTATGCCAAAACTCAAGGTTCACTTATTGCGACATGGAGTTTTCATCAGCGCGCACATGCGCTCAAGCAGGTAGCACAATATTTGCTGGAACGTAAGGAGGCCTATTATGAACTGGCGAAAGCAACCGGCTGTACCCGTAAGGATGCCTGGGTCGATATTGAAGGTGGTATAGGTACACTGTTTGCCTACTCCAGTCTGGTACGCCGTGAACTCAGTGATGAAATAGTATTGATTGAAGATAACTGGATTCCACTTTCCAAACAGGGCACCTTTGGAGCAAAGCATCTCCTTACCCCTAAGGCTGGTGTTGCCGTACATATTAATGCCTTTAATTTTCCGGTTTGGGGGATGCTAGAGAAAATTGCACCAGCGCTGCTTGCCGGTGTCCCTTGTATTGTTAAACCTGCGACAGAAGGCGCAGAACTTACACATGCTGTGGTTCAGGCTATTTATGCCAGCGGTTTTCTGCCTGAAGGCACTTTACAGTTAATATGTGGTCAAACTTATGATCTGCTGGAACAATTAGGTCCACAAGATATCGTAACTTTCACTGGCTCTGCAACAACCGGACAGAAATTACGCGCCCACCCTCATCTTAACCGCTACTCGATTCCGTTCAGCATGGAAGCAGACTCAGTAAACAGTGCCATTTTAACCGAAGGAGCCAGCGAAGAAACTATTGAACTGTTCGTCCGTGAGGTTTATCGGGAGATGACCTCAAAAGCCGGGCAGAAATGTACTGCCATTCGTCGGGCTTTCGTGCCGGCTTTCCTGCTGGATACAGTGCAACAAAAACTGCTGGCCCGACTGGAAAAAGTTGTAGTCGGTGATCCAGAACATGAAAATGTGACGATGGGTGCGCTTGCCAGTCTCAAACAAAAATATGATGTCGCTGAAAAAGTCGAACTGCTGAGCCAAGAAGCAAAGATTGTCTTTGGTGGACATAATGATCAGAATTTTCAGTTTCACTCAGACTCTCCTGAAAAAGGTGCATTTTATCCCCCTACCTTACTATGCTGTTCAAATCCGGTCACTGCAAGATATGTGCACGAGATTGAGGCTTTTGGTCCAGTTGTAACTTTGATGCCTTATCAAAACCAAACTGAGCTGACTGAGCTGGTTGCCCGTGGTGAAGGTAGTCTCGTTGCTTCAATTGTTCGCAATACAGAGCAAAATATTGAAAGTCTGATTGCAAAAATTGCGCCGTGGCATGGTCGTATTCATATTCTGGATACAGAAAATGCAAAAGAGAGTACCGGTCACGGCTCACCCTTACCGCATCTGGTTCATGGTGGGCCAGGCCGTGCAGGTGGTGGAGAAGAGCTCGGAGGCCTGCGAGCAGTAAAACATTATATGCAGCGTACAGCCATTCAGGGCTCACCTGACGTCATGACACAGATTGGACATAGCTGGACAGCAGGTTCAAGAGTGTTTGAAGATCGCGTACATCCATTTAAGAAAAGCTTTGACGAGCTTCAAATTGGTGAACGTCTGCTTACAGCACGTCGGACAGTTACCGAAGCCGATATCGTAAATTTTGCCTGCTTAAGTGGTGACCACTTCTATGCCCATATGGACAAGATTGCCGCGGCAGATTCATTATTTGGTGAACGCGTGGCTCATGGGTATTTTATTGTATCTGCCGCAGCGGGCCTGTTTGTAGAGGCAGCACCAGGGCCGGTTATTGCCAATTATGGTATGGATAACCTGCGCTTTGTTGAGCCGGTAAAAATAGGTGATACTATACAGGTTGAATTAACCTGTAAGCAAAAAACGCCGAAACCTCAATGTGAGCCAGAGCAGAAACCGCATGGTGTGGTTGTCTGGGATATCAAGGTTAAAAACCAACGTAATGAACTGGTAGCAACCTATGACATTCTGACGCTGGTCGAACGCGCTGCATAAATGCAGGTAAAGTTCGGGATAAAAGTCTGCTGAAGGGCTTTTATCCTGAAATATAGCTATTTATAGAATAAACCTAAAAAAACTAACTATTTGATATAATAAGTAAAAATAATCATAGTTTACCTAAATCATTTACTTATAACAAAACATAAAATTAGGATACTGTACTTCACTCTATAGCATGTTAGAAGTGAAACATATAAGCTGATAAAGAGATGATCTGATGCGTATCCATTTCCTGAACAGTATTTCAACCTGTCCTTTAGGTGGTGCCTTGATGGATGGCTTTTCTTATGCCAAGTTGCGGGGGCGCTTGACCTGTACCTGTGTGCTGATTGAAACAGCTGATAGTCTGGTACTGGTTGATACTGGTTTTGGATTACGTGACATTGCTTCTCCACGTACCCGCCTCGGCTGGTTTTTCCGTTTTCTGGTCAGTCCAGAGTGGCGTGAAGAAATGACAGCAATCCGGCAGATTGAATGTTTAGGCTATGACCCGCGTGATGTAAGACATATTATTTTATCGCATCTGGATTTTGACCACGCTGGCGGACTGGATGATTTTCCCCATGCTACTGTTCATATGATGCAAACAGAACGGGATTATGCCCTTTCGCAAAAGACTTGGCTGGACCGGCAGCGTTTTCGTCCACAGCAGTGGTCTTATCGCGAGAAATGGAAAGTATATAACCCTGATGCAGGAGAAGGCTGGTATGGTTTTAATTCAGTAAGAGATCTGGATGGGTTACCACCTGAGATTTTATTTGTTCCACTTCCAGGTCATACACATGGTCATGCCGGCATTGCCATTCAGGCTGGAGATAAATGGCTGCTTAATGCTGCTGATGCCTATTTTTATCATAAGGAAATAGATTCCGTCAGCCCATGCTGTACCCCTGGCCTGCGTTTTTACCAGACCATGCTGGAAAAAGACCGTAAAGCGCGTCTCTCTAATCAGGCCCGTTTACGCCAGCTTCATAAGCACAATGCACATGAAATTGATATATTTTGCTCGCATGATAGTCATGATTTTGAACGCCTGAGTGGCCGTTCGGCAGAGTTACCTGCGTCCTTCTTCAAATAGCTCGCTTCGGGTAAATTTTATAATAATTTTAAATACCTGAAAAAATATCTGCTTATGGGCTGGTTAACACGGAACAGTTCGGTTTGTACTGCTGTAGCATTATGGTATCTGCCTCTAAAAAATCCAGTTCTGCCGGATGATGAGTAACATAGATCATTGGGAGTTCAATATGGCTTTGCAATTGTTTAAGAAAGGGTAAAACCTGTTGTTTTAGCTGCTGATCTAAGCCGCTTAGTGGTTCATCAAGAAGCAGCAAGTCTGGAGATGAAAGCAGAGCCCGACCTATTGATACCCGCTGTGCTTCACCGCCCGAAAGTTGGTGAGATTTACGCTGGAGTAATTTTTTTAATTCAAGTAAGTCAACTATATGTTCAAGGCTAAATTTTTGATGGACTGTTTTTGAGAATTTTTTCGCGTAATGTAGATTTTGTAATACATTCATATGGGGAAATAATAAGGCATGTTGAAATATCAGGGCAATATGTCTCTGATGAGCAGCAAGATTCACATTCTCTACTGTATCGAGCAAAATACTTTCTTTAAAGACAATCTGGCCTTCTACTGGAGATAATAAACCTATAATGTTTTTTAAGAATGTTGTTTTCCCGCTTCCTGATGCTCCCACAATCCCCAATACCTGCTGTTGCATGGTCAGGTTTACATCTAATCTGAACCCTGACTGTTGATAGTGAAATTTGCATTTGAGCATATCACCCCTCCAGTTTTTTCTGATATTTCTGTAAAATGAAGTAATTGGCGATGAGGGCTGAAAAAGCCAGTACCAGAGATAACATCACTAGCCGTAAAGCCATTTCTTCACCATTGGGCTGCTGTAAAAAAGAATATATAGCAATAGGCATAGTACGGGTCTCACCAGGAATATTGCCTACAAAAGTAATTGTCGCGCCAAACTCTCCGAGACTCCGGCTAAAACATAAAATACTGCCAATGATCATGCCGGGTAAGGCCAAAGGTAGACTAATACTGTAAAAGACCTGAACAGGTGTAGCACCAAGTGTACCTGCTACATGTTCTAACTGCCGGTTCATTAACTGAAAAGACAGGCGGATTGGCTGTACCATTAATGGAAATGCCACTACCATTGAAGCCAGCACAGCACCTTTCCAGTTAAAGGCCAGTTCCAGTCCAAGAATATGCAAGTACTGACCGATTAGCCCTTGCTGACCAAATAGTATAAGTAACAGATAACCTAATACGACAGGCGGCAAGACCATTGGAAGCTGTAATAAGGCCTCAACCATAAATTTTAGACGAAATTCATAACGAGCCAAGTACCAGGCCAATGCAATAGCAAACGGTAAACAGACCAGCGTTGCAAACAGGCCAACTTTGGCTGATAAATAAAGTGCACTCAGCTCTTCTGGTCCGAACATGATTATCCTTAAGGTTTAAGCGAAAAGCCGTAGTGATGAAATATAGTTTTTGACTGTATTGACTCTACAATAAACTTTTGGAATCGTACCGCTTCAGGGCTGTTACTTCCTGCCTTGGTCAAGGCAAGCGGATAAATAACAGGATTATGCAAATGCTCAGGAAAGACTCCCAGAATTTTTACCTTTTGACTGATCAAAGCATCTGTCTTGTACACGATTCCCAGTTTACATTCTCCCCGTTCTACAAAGGTCAGCGTAGAACGTACATCATCTGTACCTACAATGCGTCCTTTCAAATCATTCAGCCAGCGTAATCTGGTCAAGGCCTGTTTAGCGTATTTGCCTGCGGGAACAGTCTCCATCTGTGCTGTACACAAATATCCATTAAAAACTTTAGCTATTTTAAAGTCCGGCTGCGGCTTGAATGGAATATGTAGGTATTTGGGGCTAATCATAACTAGCTGATTACCCAATAAAGGCCTCACTTGATCCGCATGAATTTTATTTTTTCTGACCAGATAAGCCATCCACTCCTGATCTGCTGAAAAAAATAGATCACTACTGGCTCCGGCTTCAATCTGTTTAGCCAAAGTTGAAGAGCCACCAAATACTGTGACAATTTTAGTTTGTGGATATTGAGCCTGATAAATTTTAGCGATTTCAGTCATGGCATTGTTCAGGCTGGCCGCTGCATAGATCTTAACCGTACCGGCCTGTGTAGAGGAAAATGTCAGTGTCAGGCACATATAAGAAAACAGGATTTTTTTCATGTGCATTTTCCTTATTACTGAATAAATAAGCCCTGAACCATATCACCTTGACTCAGGCTTCGTTCTGCCGGAACCCGTACCAGACAATTAGCCTGCATTAAATTACTCAACATATGTGATTGCTGCCTGGACAAACTCTTAACTGTTAAAACCGAATCATCAAAGCTTGCGTACATTCTTAAAAAACGTTCTCTGGCATCCATTTTTAGATCATGGCTCAGTACCGCATTAAACCAGCTCGGCTGATTTTTTTGACCTTGTAAAACGTTTAATAAGGTGGAAGTATAGACTTGCATACCTACATAAACCGCTGCAGGATTGCCCGGTAGCCCTAGCAGATAACAATCGGACTTGTCATTACGCTGTAAGTACGCAAAGAATATGGGTTTACCCGGCTTCTGTTTTACTTTCCAGAAAATCTGTTCAAAACCTGACTCTAAAGCAACGGGACGAATAAAATCATAATCTCCCACCGATACGCCCCCAGTGGTTAAAATCAGGTCATAACTTGACGATAATTGCTGGATGAGTGCCTGTACAGCCTCTTTGGTATCGGTAATATGAAAGATTTCTACTTGCTGCCCTGCCTGCTGAAACCATGCTTTAATCAAGGGTCCATTGGCATCAAAAATTTTTCCTGCTGCAAAGTCCTCTACACTTTCAGCAACTTCATCTCCTGAAATAACTATGGCAACTTTAGGATATTGCAAGACTTCAACGGTATTGATCCCTGCCATGCTTAAGGAAGCAATTACTCCGACAGACAATTGCTGACCTTCATTTGCCAATAATTGCCCTGCTACAATTTCTTCGCCTACATCCCGGATATCAATATTAGCTTTTAGGTTTTCGATGATTTTAATTCTGGATGAATTGATTAGCTCAACTATTTCCTGACGCGCCACTGTAGTAGTTCCAGATGGAATTTTGGCCCCAGTAAAAATTCGGACTGCCTGCCCTGCCTGGAGTTGTACTTCGACCTGCTGACCGGCCCGAATTTCACCGATGAGCTGGAATTCACTTTCCGGTTCAATCGCTTTTTTGGCACAGATGGCATATCCATCGACTGCACTTTGTGAAAATAAGGGTAAATTGATTGAAGAATAGATATTTTCAGCCAGATAGCGATTTAAGGCGTTCTGTAATTCAAGTTTCTCAGTATCTAAGGGCTGCACATGTTGCAAAATGCGATCCAATGCCTGATCTACACTGATCAGGCCATATTCAGCACCACACCTTGAGCTGATAGTATTCATTGATATCCTTCCTGATGTGGAATATTTTTTTGCACATCAAACAGATGGATCAAAGCGGGTAAAACCGCAATCAAAGATTCTTTGGCACCTTGACGGCTGCCTGGCAAAGTCATGACCAGACTATTCTCGATATAACCAGCGACACCACGACTTAAAGCAGCATAGGGCGTACGTTTCTGACCAAAATTGCGTGAAGCTTCCATCAAGCCGGGTATTTCCCGCCTTAACAAAGGCTGTATGGTTTCAACAGTTAAATCTTTAGGGCCAAGTCCTGTCCCGCCTACCGTTAAAATGAGTGGATAATCATTTTTCTGTTGTTCAACCAGTGCTAGTAACTGTTCAGGATTGTCCGGAATGTTCTGATAGGCAATATTTGCGAAATTAGCTTCTTGTAATATTTCCAGGACATTTTGCCCTGCTGTATCCGGCTTTTTACCGGCAGCAACCGTGTCTGACAATACAATGATAGAAGCAGGCAAGCTGTTTTTTAAAACGCCGGTAAAATGTGATTTCCCCCCTTTTTTCTTTTGTAACTTGCATTGATCCAGTGATAAATCTTCTGGTTCACAATGAGGCTTCAACATATCATACAGTGTTAAACCGGTCAGACTAACTGCCGTTAAAGCTTCCATTTCCACACCCGTTGGGCCTATGGTTTCAACTATCGCAATAATTTCAACATGCGTATCAAACAGTTTATATTCTACGTCAGCCCGGTAAATGGGTAATGGATGACATAGTGGAATGAGCTCATCGGTACGTTTAGCTGCCAGAATTCCCGCAATGCGAGCCGTCTTGAGAGCATCACCTTTTTCAGTATTACCATTGCGTAATAATTCAATGCAATGTGGCGGAGCACGCAGAATTCCTGTGGCCACTGCAGTACGGTAACTTTCTGGCTTCATCCCGACATTTTTCATTGCCTATTCCTGTGGTTCATTCTTTCTTTAAACGAGCGTATTTTCAGTTGTAGCTTATAGCGGCCATTGATAAATCAATGGAGTGTTCTCTTTGGTGTGACGGCAATGCTGATGCTTTTCGGCTGAATATTCTGGATGATGTGCATGGCTAAGGTCTGTTTTCATCTTTACGGATACAGCAACCCTCAACATATTGACTACTGCCATCTATATAGAACTCTTCTTTCCAGACAGGTACCTCATGTTTGACCCGTTCTACAGCTTCTTCACAGGCTGCGAAGGCTTCCCGGCGATGTGCTGCATAAGCAATGGCAATAATGGCTTTTTCACCAATCTCCAGTGTCCCAATCCGGTGTATTACACGTACATAAGATACGCCGTATTTAAGCTGAATTTCCTGTTCAATCTGACGAATCATTTTTTCTGCAACGGGTGTATAGGCAGTATATTTTAGTGCTTTTACTGCTTTGCCTTCATGGTGATTCCGAACCGTACCGATAAATACTCCAATTCCACCACATTCAGGAAAAGACTGAATCAGATCAAAAAATTCCAGCTTTAAAGCAGCCTCCTGAATCCGGAGAAACTGTTTGTATTCGCCCATTTCAACCTCCTGCTACAGGTGAAAGTAGTACTAGCGTGCTGTCAGTAATGAGTGAAGTCTGACGTGAAATAATATCTTCACCAATTGCACAGGCACAGCGTTCCATTATGGCAAGGGCTTCAGGATAGTTAAGTCCCACCTGATCCAAGACCTGAGAAACTGTACTTTGAGATTTGCAGATAATTTCGAAATTTTGCGGTAACTGCCGTTCTACCGCACCGAAGGCTTCAATTCTGATTTTGATCTGTGACATCTTAGCCTCCTATCATATGCATGCTAATCTTGCGGCTGTTTTGGTTCATATTCTGACTTTTTAAACGCTGTGCTATAGCGTAAAAGCCTTGTTCTTTGTTCCAGATGTATGGAGATAAAATGCTGTATAAATTCACTTCACCCAAAGGTAAAGAAGAGCCCAGAGAGCGGATTTCATTTTTAATATTCAAACCTTGTGGTGCAAACAGGCAGTTATAAAATTCACCTTGTGCTGTTAACCGTAACCGGTCACAGCTGCCACAAAATGAATTGGTAATGGTCGAGATAATTCCAATCGGATGGCCATCAATCAAATACTGTCTTGCAGGTTCCGAACCTGACTGTGCAGAGTCATTGTTTTTCTCAGTGAGAGTAAATTCAGTCGCCAAGGTTTCTAAAATGTATTTTTCACTGACCACATATTCCGTAGTCCATTTTCTATCCCCATCCAGGGGCATAAATTCAATAAAACGCAGCATAATTTTTTGCTGAACCGACCAGCGTGCCAAAGGCAGAATTTGATGGTTATTGATTCCGTTCATCAATACACAATTGATCTTGATCGGTAAGCCAGCAGCTTTGACTGCCTGAATTCCTTCCAAAACGGGTGTTAAATCTTTTTGGGTCAGCTGCTTGAACTGCTTGTTAGTCAAGCTATCCAGACTGATATTCAAATCATCCAGTCCGGCCTGTTTTAAGCTATCTGCATATTGCTTGAGGTAGTGTCCATTAGTGGTCATCGAAATACGCTTTAGGCCCAGCTTTCTTAGAGCTTGAAGCTGTTCAACGAAATGCACTACTCCCTGCCGCATTAAGGGTTCACCACCAGTAATGCGGATAGCTTCTATACCATGACGAACCATAAAATCACAGAATTGATATAACTCTTCAAAACTGAGCAGGTCTTGTTTTTTCAGCCATTCAGGATGTTCTGGCATACAGTAGACACACTTAAAATTGCAGCGATCAGTCACTGAAATACGTAGCTTGCGCTTGCTGCGGCCAAACTGGTCGACAAATAATGCAACGTTTTCAAGCTGTGTCATCGTCTTCATGTTGAATATCCATCTTCAGACTGCGGGCTGGTTATGCGCATCTGCAATGCTTGATACCTGCATTGCTCAATCTTGTAATAATCAGGTTTGCAATAAGTGTTCCAACTTTGCGCTAAAAGAAAAATATTCAGTTTTAGTGCAGAAATTTGAGCTGCTGATACTGTTGCAGCTCATCCAGCGAATTAATACTGTGAAAAAATAGGGCATGATTTTTAAAACATGCGACTTGAGCGTGCAAATCACTAAAACAGTGTTTAAGACTGCGCTGTTCTTGTTCAATATGTAAATTCAGGGTTACCAAGCTGCTGCGCTTGACCAGACAAAATGGATAAAGTGGCTTACCATTGATTTCGACATAAGCGACTTCTGCCAGATTATTTTTAGCTAGAGCCACATGTAGCTTGAGCAGTACTTTGGATGGGATATAGGTTACATCGCAGGGTACAAATAGCACATAGTCTGATTGCACATGCGACCAAGCACTTTTCATGCCCATTAATGGCCCCTGAAAACCGGTCTCATCATCCTGATAATAATAAATATTTGGAATAATTTTTTGATAAATGGAATAGTCACGATGACTATTGATCCAGACCTGTGCAATATTTGGTTTCAGTTGTTGATAAATTTTAATCAGCTGAATCTGTTCATCAAATTTCTGCAACAGTTTGTTGATGCCATTCATCCGTCTGGCCTGTCCACCGGCTAGTATCACCAGATCAGTACGCGGATAAACTGTTTTATTATTTTCTCTCTTGCTCCCTTTTTTCATTCTACCGCCTCCATTTGGCATGCTTTAATCAGACCACGGATTTCAGGCAGACATGAACCGCAATTTCCTCCAGCTTTTAAACATGCAGTTATCTGTTTCTCATCTGTAATATTTTTAGTTTTAATGGTTTCAATAATGCGGTTTTTACCGACTTTAAAACAGCTACACACCAAGGGACCTTCATTATTCACCATGGACATTGGCTGCCCGGCGAGTAAGGCTTTACGATGCATGGCACTTAAACGTTCACGTTTAAACAGGTTGGCTATCCAGTCCCGGTCTGGTAATAAAGCCTTCGGTGCAATATACAGGCTGGCAATTAAGTGACCTTCTTTCAGTACTACAGTATGGCTGATGTGAGCAGTTTGATCTTCAAGATTTAGCCATTCAAAACTTTCATCCTGAAATGGGAATAATTCTTTTAAATGCTCAGTAGTATGAGCGAATTTTTGACGATCTGCCAGTTCATAACGGAGAGCTTTGGTGGTGGTGATCTTTACCCACCAAACCATATTTTCAATAGACGATTGCACGGTTTTTTCAAAACCCTGACGTACATAAAATACGCCTTGCCACTGAATATGAAAGGGTTGTATGAGCACTGGTGTGTGTTTAAATTCTGGCTCACCGGAAATAGCATCGACTACCGGATTCACGATCTTGCCGATCCTGGCGTCAGAGGCCACCTGGTCATTCCAGTGAATCGGTGCAAAGACCTGTCCACGGCGAATATTGTCACTGACCATTGCACGTAAAACACAATTTCCCCATCTGGATTTAACTTCTACCAGCTCGTCATCTTTAATCCCGTATTTCAAGGCATCATGCGGATGGATTTCACAATACGGTTCAGCACGGTGTGTACTTAAATTGGCAGAGAGTCCGGTACGGCTCATGGTATGCCATTGATCTCGGATCCGGCCAGTATTTAAAATTAAAGGAAATTCACTACAGATTGGATAAAATGGATCTACTGCAGAGACCGCAATAAATTTAGCTTTGCCATCGGCATGGCTAAACTGACCTTGGCTATATAGTCGAGTGACTAAATCATCTGCCTGATCTTTGCTCCACACTGGCCACTGCACTGGTTTTAGCTCATTGTACTCAGCCAAGCTTAAATCGGTTAAACCCTTTAAATTGAAATAACGGAAATATGGTGTTTCAGATCGCTGACTTAAATGAGAATTTTGTTCGGCAGATAATCGGGCATGTTCCAGAAAAATGTCGTGGCTGTTATTAAAATCAAAACCAGTAAATCCCATTTTTTGAGCCACCTGACTGATGGCCCACCAGTCAGCTTTGGCTTGTCCTGGTATATCTAAAAAAGCTCGCTGTCTAGAAATACGACGTTCCGAATTAGTCACGGTTCCGTCTTTTTCTCCCCAACCAAGTGCAGGTAACAAGACATCGGCATATTGACTGGTATCTGTATTTTGGCAAATATCCGACACTACCACAAAGTCACATTTTTCCAGGGCTCGTTTGACCTGATCGGCATCCGGCATGCTCACAACTGGATTGGTCGCCATGATCCAGATGGCTTTAATCTTGCCGCTTTCAACTGCCTGAAATAAATCAACGGCTTTTAGCCCTGCCTGCTTGGCAATATAGGGGCTTTGCCAGAAATTTTGCACCAGTTGCTGATGGCTTTCATTTTCTAGCTCCAGATGGGCTGCCAGCATGTTGGCCAGTCCACCCACTTCACGCCCACCCATCGCATTCGGCTGTCCGGTCATAGAAAATGGTGCTGCACCCAGTTTGCCAATTTTCCCCGTCAATAAATGGCAGTTGCTAATACTATTGGCCTTGTTTACCCCTTGAGAAGACTGATTAACCCCCATTGAAAATAAGGTCATGACTTTTTCAGTTTGGGCAAATTTCTCATAAAAGTTTCGCAGTTTATCAGCAGTAATGCCAGTACGCTGAGCCACTGCTTCAATGGAAGATTCAGTTTCACTCTGTACTAAAGTCTGTTCTAGGCCTTGTGTATATTGAGCAATAAATTTCTGGTCTGCGTAACCATTTTTCCAGAGATACTGCAATAAACCATTAAACAGTGCCACATCTTGTCCGGGTAAAATCGGCAAATGCAAGTCCGCAGCTTCACAGGTGCTGGTAAAGCGGGGATCAACTACGACTACAAACAGGTTACGCTGTTCTTTGGCTTTCATAATGCGCTGGTACAGCACCGGATGGCACCATGCGGTATTGGAACCCACTAGTACTACCATATCGGTATGTTCAAAATCCTCATAACTCGCAGGGACAATATCCTCACCAAAGACGCGCTTATGCGCGGCAACTGCCGATGACATGCAAAGTCGTGAGTTGGTATCGATATTGGCTGTACCGAGGTAGCCTTTAACAAATTTATTGACGACATAATAGTCTTCAGTTAGTAATTGGCCCGATACATAGAAGGCAATGCTGTCGCGTCCATACTGATCGATACATTGCTGGAATTTTTTGGCAATAATAGAAGTCGCAGTATCCCAGCTAGTGATTTCTTGCTGATCTTTACGCCCTAGTATTGGTTCCAGTACACGGGTTTCCAGTCCCAGAGTGTCGGCTAAATTGCTGCCTTTAATGCATAACTTGCCATAATTGGCGGGATGATTGACATCGCCTTCTATCGTTACTTTCGGTCCTGATAGTGTTGGCGTCACATGTGCCGTTACACCACAGCCCACGCCGCAGTATGGGCAGGTCGTTTGCGTAGTTATTGTTTTTAAGTCTGTAGAGCTTTCAAGTTCCACAATGGGAATACTGTTCATGGATGCTCCTTAAGTTTTGCAACAGGCTATTTAATTCTTTTAAAAGGGGTTCATTACAACGGTGTCTTTTCAATTCGACTCATTTTTCTGGATGAACATTCGGTTCGACCTACTTTTCTTTCGGGAAAATTAAGCAAAACTATTGTCATCCGCAAAACTCGCCTTAATCCATCATTTATCCAAAAGCTTGCAGAAACATTCATTTTCTTATTTTGTCTTGGCTTAAACAGTTGCAGATAACGTTTCTGCGTGTCCTGTTTTTTTCCATGACAAATTGATTTTTTAACCTGCTTTCTTTAATGCAAAATCCCGACCAAAAAGCAGCTTGTTGCGAATATTTGTAATTGGGGTTTGATCTGCGATTAGTTCCGCATACCATGCGCCGTCTTCAGTGTCGCCAAACAACACTGCACCAATCACTTTATCTTTTTGAATAATAATGCGTTTGTAGATCTGACGTTTTTCGTCATTGAGCACGATATCTTCAAAATCTTCTTTCGGTTCAAAGTCACCTGCCGAGAACACATCACAACCACTGACTTTAAGCTGAGTCGGAACAGTTGGAGCTTTGAAAATCAGGCTGCCATGCTCGGCCAGATGTGATGCACAAATGAATGCCTGGCCCCATAGGGGTTCAACCAGGCCAAAGGTTTGACCACGGTGCTCGATACATTCACCTACAGCATAAATACTCGGATCAAAAGTCTGCATGGTGTCATTCACCAATACACCGCGGTTGCACCGCAGACCTGCACTTTGTGCCAGGTTCATGTTTGGACGAATCCCCACAGCGAATACCACCAGATCAGCATCCAGCACAGTACCGTCTTTAAGTTTGACCTGAGTGACATGTCCCTCTTCACCGATCAGGCATTCGGTATTGGCTTCAGTCAGAATATGAATACCTTTTTGTTCAATCGCTGTTTTCAGCATCTGGCTGGCTTTGATGTCCAACTGACGGTCCATGATGCGATCCACCAAGTGCAGAACAGTAACATGCATGCCCTGCTGTTTTAGGCCATATGCCGCTTCTAGACCCAGCAAACCACCGCCAATGACGACCGCATTTTTTTTAGTTTTACAGTAGGCCAGCATCTGGTTGACGTCATAAATATCACGGAAATTGAGTACGCCTTTTAAATCACTACCTGGAATTGGTGGAACGAATGGTTTAGAACCGGTGGCAAGAATCAGGCGGTCATAACTGACTACTTCACCTTTTTCGGTATAAACATGCTTACGCGGACGGTCGATGCGGACTGCCGGATCTCCTGCGATTATGCGAATACCTTTGTCGGCATACCAGGCATGCTGATGCAGCATGATGTCATCAATGGTTTTCTCACCCGAAAGTACTGGTGATAGCATAATACGGTTGTAGTTGCCCCAAGGTTCTTTACCAATCACGGTAATTTCATAACGGTCTGGCGCCATATCCAACAGGTCTTCCAGACAACGCATGCCCGCAAGACCGTTACCGACCAGTACTAGCTTCATTTTTTCAGGTGAAATACCGTTATTGGTAATATAGGTTTTTTGTGGCACAGGGCTGATGGATACCTTGCCATTTTCAATTTTGCTTGGGAATACCAGCAGTTTCTGGTCTTTATCTTCCAGACAACGGCCCGTCGCCAGACTGAAATGCTGCTTATAAATGGGTGAAGCGACGACGCGCTCACCTTGTAAATCACCAATGATGCCGCGTGACATCACAAAAGCCTTACTAAATGGGTCCTGGTTGCTCAGCGCATATACCCGTTTTTCTGATCCTACACGGAAGATCGCAATTGATTGATCTTCTACTAATGCCGCTACACCAGTATTTGGGGTGATGTCGTCCAGTGCACATACTTCTACCCAATTCAGTTCATTCATGTCTTTAAAAATAGTCATCTTCTTGCTCCTTTATTATTTGAATCAGGCTTCCACTACTGCAATACGGTTTGCATCACGTTCAGCTTTTGTTTTTGGACGAATCTGGCCGCGCACTTCTGTAAACTGGATATGCGGGTCGTTTTGCTGTTCAGCTTTTGCATTAATAAAGGTTTTAAAACGTTTACGAACTTCAGGGTCTTCAATTGCAGTACGCCATTCATCCTGATAAGTGCCAATCACATGCTGCATACGGCTTTCCAGTTCAGTAGCAATACCAAGTGAATCATTTACGATGACATCTTTCAGATAGTCCAAGCCACCTTCCAGATTATCGCGCCATACTGAAGTACGTTGCAGCCGATCGGCTGTCTGAATATAAAACATGAAGAAACGGTCGATATATTTGATCAGTGTGGAAGTATCCAGATCTGAGGCGAGCAGTTCAGCATGGCGCGGTTTCATGCCGCCATTGCCGCATACATATAAGTTCCAGCCTTTTTCCGTGGCAATGACACCGACATCCTTGCTCTGTGCTTCTGCACATTCACGAGTACAGCCGGATACTGCCATTTTGGTTTTATGTGGTGAACGTAGGCCCTTGTAACGGTTTTCCAGGAAAATGGCCAGGCCGACAGAATCATCTACACCATAACGGCACCAGGTGCTACCGACACAAGATTTCACGGTACGTAAGGATTTACCGTAAGCATGACCTGATTCAAAACCGGCATTAATCAGTTTTTCCCAGATTTCTGGTAATTGATGGACTTGTGCACCAAACATATCGACACGCTGACCACCCGTCAGTTTGGTATACAGACCATATTCTTTGGCGATCTGGCCAATCACGATCAGACCATCGGGCGTAACTTCACCGCCAGCCATACGAGGAACTACTGAGTAAGTACCATCTTTTTGAATATTACCGAGGTAGTAGTCATTACTGTCTTGCAGACCAGCATGGTTTGGTTTCAGCACAAAATCATTCCAGCAAGAAGCCAGAATATTTGCTACTGTTGGCTTACAGATGTCACAGCCCAGACCGTGACCATATTGCTGGATCAGATCATCAAAAGTCTTGATCTCATTGACCCGAACCAGGTGGTATAGCTCTTGGCGTGAATAAGCAAAGTGTTCACACAAATGGTTATTCACGGTTACGCCTTGACGTTGTAACTCAGATTTTAATACTTGTGTCACCAGCGGTGCACAACCACCACATGCCGTTGCCGCTTTGGTGCATTTTTTTAGCGCACCGAGTGAAGTGGAACCATCAGCAATTGCAGAACAGATATCCGCTTTAGACACGTTATTACATGAACAGATGGTTGCGCTGTCTGGGAGTAGATCAACACCGCTACCTCCTGCTTTGGCAGTGGCTTGATCAAAGCCTAGCATGATCAGACTTTCTGGATTTTCCGGTATGTCTAGACCATTCAGCATCATTTGCAGCAGGTCGTTATATTCTTTGGCACAACCGACCAGTACCGCACCAAGCAACTTGGTTTTTTCTGCATTGACCACAATTTTTTTATAAACCATCGCAGCTTCATCAGCATAGAAATAGCTGAGTGCATTTGGAGTCATGGCATGTGCATCACCTACAGATGCGACATCGACACCCATCAGTTTCAGCTTGGTACTCATGTCTGCGCCAGCAAATGCAGCACATTCTTCCTGCAGTACATGTTTAGCAGCAATACGCGCCATATCATAGCCCGGAGCGACCAAACCAAAAATCTTGTTATTCCACAGCGCACATTCACCAATCGCGTAAATATCTGGATTGGAGGTCTGACAATAATCATTAATCATGATCCCACCACGCTCACCAATTGCCAGCCCGCTTTGACGTGCCAATTCATCACGTGGACGGATGCCTGCAGAGAACAGGATAATGTCCGTTTCCAGTTCTGCACCATCACCAAACTTCATCACATGCTTGGCATTCACACCCTCTTCAATGGCTGAAGTCGCTTTTTGGGTATGAACTTGAACACCCAGATTTTCGATTTTTGAGCGTAAAACCTTTCCGCCCAGATCATCAATTTGAACTGCCATCAAACGTGGTGCAAATTCTACAACATGTGTTTCCAGATTCAGGTCACGCAGAGCTTTGGCAGCTTCTAGGCCTAAAAGGCCACCACCAATCACCACACCCGTTTTGGCATTCAGGCTAGCTGCACGAATCGCGTCCAAATCTTCAATCGTACGGTAAACAAAACAGTTTTCACGATCATTACCCGGAATCGGTGGAACGAAAGCATAGGAACCGGTGGCTAAAACCAGTTTGTCATACGCAATCACATCGCCATGATTGGTAGTCACTGTTTTACTAATTGTATCAATCGCAGTGGCTTTAGTGCTTAATCGCAGATCAATTCCATAAGCATCGGCGAAGTCTGTACGGCAAAGGGTTAAATCCTTGGCTGATTTACCGCTAAAATATTCAGTTAAATGAACACGGTCATACGCCAGACGCGGCTCTTCTGCTAGAATCGTAATTTCAACCTCGTCATCTATCTGCTCAAGCACAGATTCAATAAATTTATGTCCGACCATACCGTGGCCAATCATTACCAATTTCATATTCTTTCTCCTTTATTCTTTTTTGTATGATTCAAGCTGTTTTGTTGCGCTCAAGAACAGCATCTTCAAACAGCTTCTGCTCTTTGGCCTTATGTTCGACCGAAAAACGAATCATCAGTACAAAGCTTGCGGCAATCACAACCAGTCCGCCCAGCATCATTAAACAGGTTTGTATATCCAGCATACCTTTAAGCAAGAAGCCTGCTGCGACTGCACCAACATTACCCCCTGCTCCGATAATGCCTGCCACGCCTCCTAAAGCATCACGGTCAATAAATGGCACCAGTGCATAAGTCGCACCACAAGCCATATGGGTAAAGAGTGCAAAAATGGTCATAACCAGAATGGCAAGCATGGCGCTATTCATTTGCGAGAATAAAATTAAAAACAGACCTTCCATCAGAATCATGGCGAACAGCACTTTAGTACGTCCATCCAGTCCTTTTTTAATTGCCACCTTATCAGATACAATGCCGCCCAAAGCACGCGCAAATAATGCCAACAAGCCAAATATGCCTGCTGCCATACCGGCTTCTTTAAGGCCGAAGCTGAAGTGTTCGACGTAATACATCGCCACGATGTTATGTATGAAAATTTCAATTCCGAAACAGGCTGCATAGGCCCCAAATAAAATCCAGACCCGATAGTTACGTGCCGCATGCAGCAGAATCGCCATGCCACCTTTTTTCTCGCTTCCGACCTGTACACCTGCTGCCCGCAGTTCCTTGAAATTGCCTTGTGGACAGTCTTGGGTAAATTTCCAGTACAATGCCCCAACAATTAGCATCATCACCCCTGGAACAATTAACGCAATTCTCCAGCCTAAGGTCTGTTCAACTCCAAACATTACCAATGCAGCAAGAAGCAGCGGCATGAGCGCCTGAGTTGCTCCACCACCGGCATTTCCCCAGCCAGCTGTGGCAGCATTGGCGGTACCTACTACATTGGATGCAAACATGATGCTGGTGTGATATTGAGTAATTACAAAGCTGGCACCAATAGCGCCAATCAGTAAACGAAAGAACAGAAAGGATTCATAACTGTTGGCAGAGGCTACTCCAAAGACTGGAAGACTGCCAATAATGAGTAATGCGGTATAAGTTTTGCGCGGGCCGTATTTATCACATAAAGGACCAACGATGAGTCTTACGAGAATGGTGATTGCAACTGCAGCAATATTAATATTGGCTATCTGGTCTTTGGTCAGATGAAACTCTCCTGCAATAACTGGCATTAGCGGTGCACAGGCAAACCAGGCAAAGAAGCAGACAAAAAATGCGAGCCAACTCATATGGAAGGCCCGCATCGCTGCAGTACTAAAGTTAAATAGACTTATTTTTGTTGCTTTTTTAGCATTTAAATTTGAAGACATAAGCCATCTCCTACCTGAACTGAACGCATGGACTGGTCTGTTAGTGTTGCCACCTTACAGATTCGAACAGAGCGGACGTCGTTGGCCGTCTTACAAATTTTGAGAGTCTTCTTTGACCCATTCAGTAATATGCAGTTAATATGCCAATTTTAAAAATTGTTTTATATTCTATTGATTTTATTTAATTTTTATCAATTAACTAATTTTAATAGTTTTAATTTTATATAAGTTTACTGGTTCGAATCTAAGAATTGCATTATTAAGGTGCAGAGGGTTAAAGCAAAGAGCACTTATTCTGCATTTTCTGTATTTCTCCATTGAATTTTAATCATCGTGTCTTAAATTTTTATATCAGATTGGCATTCTAATTGCTTTAGATCTTTAACAATTGTTAGAGACACAACCCGAGTGTTGCATGTCAAAACTTAAAATAGTTTTAATCGATGATGACCTGGAGCGAGCAGAATATATTAGAGTTTCTCTGCTGGAACATCATTTTGATGTGGTGGCCTGTCTTGTTATTGACCACTCTAATATGTCTTATTTGCAGCAGTTGCACGCAGATGTAATTCTGCTTGATATACAAAATCCGCATCGAGATATTATTGAAAACTGTGTCAGCCATTTTGATTTGCCTACTGTTCTTTTCACCAAAAATAGCCACAAGGATACGATTAAAAGTGCTATCGATGCTGGAGTAACCGCCTATATCGTTGATGGGATTGATCCGGCCAAACTTGACAATATTTTGCAGATCTCGATTGAACAGTTTAAAAAACACCGAAAATTGCTTAATGCCTTAAAAGAAACCGAAGGAAAACTGGCTGACCGTAAGGATATTGAAAAAGCCAAAGTGCTACTCATGCAAATGCATCATCTCAGTGAAGAAGATGCATTTCGCCTGTTAAGAAAAAATGCCATGAGCCATCGTATGACCATGGGTAAAATGGCCAGAAGGCTTCTTGACGCACAGCAATTATTACAGACCAGATTAAAGGATTAGGTTATGAAACAGCTTGAAAAAACAGATATTCAGCTAGGCTATATACCATTACTGGACTGTATTGCTATTTTATGGGCCAAACATCGTGGCTTTTTTACAGAAACTGGTTTAAATGTCCAGCTGGTTAAAGAACCATCATGGGCCAGTCTGCGTGATCGGCTAGCTTTTGGTTTTCTCGATGCTGCACATTGTCTTTCTGCAATGTTACCTGCTGCTGCAATAGGTCTTGATCAGTCAGGGATACCTTTTCAAACACCATTAATACTAAGTACCAATCAGGCTTATATCAGTTTAAGCCAGAAACTGTATTTTGAACTGAATATTAATTCTAGTGATACAGCACAACAATCTGCACAAAAAGTAGTGCAAGCTTACTTACAGGGACGTCCAATTCAATTAGCGCAGGTTTTTAAATACTCGCTTCATCATTATTGTTTAAGAGAATGGCTGGCTCTGGCCGATGAACAAGCCGCCCAGCACTTTGAATTAAAGACTCTGCCACCGCCGTATATGGTTGAGGCTGTTTCTAATCACTTAATTGATGGTTTTTGTGCAGGTGAGCCTTGGAATACCCAAGGAGAATTACAAGGTTATTCAAAAATAATTACTTCAAGCCAAACCATTATTCCTAAAGTCGCCGATAAAGTATTGGCAGTAACGGCCGAATGGGCTAGCCAGCATCCAAATACATTAACCGCTTTAGTCGAGGCTATTCAAAAGGCACAATATGAATTAAAACAAATGCAAGATTATCAGCAAATCTGGCAACTACTTATTCATTACAATATTATCCGGTTTCAATGTTCTGCTGAGATACATGTAGACAGATTTTATTTTATACAAAATATTATACAGAACTTTATTGGGGAGTCTGCTCAGCCCCAACTAGCCGATTTTATATGGTTAACTGAAAAAATGCTGAAATGGGAGCAGCTTGATTCCTATTCTTCTGATTTTCACCAACTTGGACAAAGTTGTATATACAAACTTCAATACTGATATTGGCTCTGGGAAGTTATTTTGATTACTATTAAAAATGAGATAAAAAGTTCTTATAGCAAAACTTTTTATCTCATGAAATGTTTTTAAAGATACTAGAATTAATTTTATAATTCAGTAACCTAGCGGTCTATAATATCATTTATATCTTCAATATCCTCATTATTATAGTCCTCTGGTACTACACCCCCATCGTGTTCATTTCCGTCGCCGTAGTCATCTTCATTAACCAGATCATCTTCTTCTGCTGGTGTAATTCGAATCTGGTTGGCGGTTTCAGGTGAAAGGTCGATACCGGCTTCATCATCTTCAGTGAATTCGGTATAGTTGACTCCGTGCTCGGCATCATCTGGATCAGTCATACTTGGGATAATCCGAATTGCGGCCATTCCCTTTCCTGATACTTCAAATGTAAGAATATAGCCATTAAAACTTTCCGGATCATGGGTTCCATCCAGATAGGAAGCCTCATAGCTGATGTCACCAACTGGGATAACTGTTCCGTCTTCTAATTTTATCTCTTCAGGAAGATTAATTTTCGGCTCATTAATATCTTGCATATTGTTCTTCATATTTTAATCAGTTGTTTTTAAACTTGCATAAATCTGAAAGAAATGTAAAGTAATTTTGTACGGGCTTTTTTTTTTAAATTTATATCGCTTCTGTATAGAATATTAAGCATTATTTACTGTAATTTCGTATTTTAAATTAGAGTTTTTACTTAAAATAAAATGCTTATAGAAAATCGTCTATCTACTTATTTTTTATAAAAAACTTTTTATTATCTCACAACTATAGGATATTTAAGAATTGTTAATATTTATTAACTTAAATATATAAAAAGAATACATAGAAAAATCTTATACCTACATTTTATTTTTTGAAAGTTTCATACTTCTCTTTATTAACAATTACAAATATTGTTCAGGATATTCATAATGCCTACTGAAAGTAAATACTTTGTAAGTCTTTTTGGCTTACTGGGTGGTCTGCTAACTTCAAGCGGTCTCTACGCAGCTGTACCTGCATTTTCTACGCAATCTCCCTGGATGTTGGGCGACTGGAATAGCAACAGAACTCAGCTTGAACAGCAAGGCTATCAATTTAGTTTGGGTTATACAGGTGAAATGGCAAGCCTTATAGATGCAAAGAATAATGATAAACATAAAACTGAATACACCGACCAGTTTGCTCTAGGCACACATTTTGATCTGGAAAAAATTATGGGTTGGGAAGATACAGAAGCCCAGATTACTGTGACTCACCGGAATGGCCGTTCACTTTCGCAGACACATGAGGCCCTACAGGGACATTTGAGTTCGGTACAGGAAGTCTGGGGACGTGGGCAAACTTGGCGTCTGACTGATTTATGGATAAAAAAACAGTTTTTAGACCAGAAGTTAGATATTAAAGTTGGCCGGTTCGGTGAAGGCGAAGATTTTAACAGTTTTGACTGTGATTTCCAGAATCTTACTTTTTGTGGTTCACAGGTAGGTAACTGGGTGGGTGACCAGTGGTATAACTGGCCTGTGAGTCAATGGGCCATGCGAGTTAAATACCAAGTACAGCCAGAACTTTATGGCCAAGTAGGAGTATATGAATATAACCCTGAAAATCTGAAACGTAGTAAAGGATTTAACTTGAGTACAGATGGTTCCAAAGGTGCAATTATTCCTGTAGAACTGGTCTGGCAGCCTAGAGCGTTTTTACAACAGTTACCAGGCGAATACCGCCTTGGTTATTATTATAGTACCGCAGATGTAGAAGAAATTGAAAACCCTATAAAAAATAGCCATAAACAGGGAATGTGGGCAGTAATTCAGCAGAAACTTACTCAGCCTGAACCTGATTCGAATCGTGGTCTAAAAGGCTTTATTAATCTTACCCTCCATGATGATGCAACCAATACTATAGATAATATGCAAAATATTGGTCTGGTCTATACTGGTCTTAGCTTACAACGCCCAGATGATCAGCTTGCTATAGCATTTGGCCGGATTTCTGTGAATGACAAGGTCCAAACCGGTCAACATGAAGAATATGATGCCGAGCTTTACTACGGTATTCACGCTACAAACTGGCTGACTCTTCGCCCGAATATTCAGTACATCCGTCACGTCGGCGGTTATAAGAATGGCGAAAATGTCTGGGTCGGTGGTTTAAAACTGCAGGCTGCTTTTTAATTATATATTGATTCTGATTAAAGGACTTGATGAACCCTGTTCTATCTTGATGAAAATGCTTAACTCACTAAAAAACTTAAAATTAGGAGGAGATCACAGAAAATGAATCGTGCATCTTCAAGGTCAAAAATGAATCTGATTACCGTGTTCATTTTTACAATTATCGGAATCGGATTGCTCATCGGCGGTATATGGCTCGCCGCAATTGGCGGCTCGATATATTATATTATTGCTGCCGTTCTTATGTTACTTACTGCCTTCTTGCTATATAAAGGCAGAATTTCAGCATTACTGGTATATGCCGCTTTAGTGTTTGGAACTGTAATCTGGGCCATCTGGGAGGTTGGAACCGACTTTTGGGCCCTTGCACCGCGTCTGGATATTCTAGGCTTGCTTGGTCTCTGGTTGTTAATTCCAGCGGTTACCTACAACTTTATAAATCGCAAGCCGGCAATCATGGCTTTGGGTGCAGTACTGGCCTTGACGATTTTAGTCATGATTTACTCAATATTTAATGACCCGCAAGAGATTCATGGTGAGTTAAAAGCACAGCAACCAGCTCAAGGGCAAGCTCTTCCTGGTATACCCCCTGAAGATTGGCCGGCATATGGTCGTACCCAGTCAGGTTTGCGCTATTCTCCCCTAGCTCAGATTAATGCTAACAATGTTAAAGATCTTAAAGTCGCATGGACCTATCGGACCCGTGACTTTAAAACTGACAAGGACTCTGGAGAAACTACAAATCAGGTGACGCCAATTAAAGTTGGCAATAACATGTATATTTGTACTACCCACCAGTTTCTGGTGGCTCTTGATCCCGCTACAGGTAAGGAAAAATGGCGTTTTGATCCAAAACTCAAAACAGATCCAAGTTTTCAGCATTTAACCTGTCGGGGTGTTTCTTACTATGATCAGAACAATACTGCCGAGTTTGCTACAAGCCTGCAGGGCCGTACGTCTACCTCTGCGATATGTCCACGTAAGGTGATCTTGCCTGTTAATGATGGGCGTCTTGTTGCTATTAATGCAGATAATGGTCAGCGCTGTACAGATTTTGGTGAAAATGGTGAAGTTAACCTTCAGCTTTATATGCCAAATGCTTATCCGGGCGGCTATAACCCAACCTCGCCTCCTATTGTAACTGGCAGTACGATCATTATTGCAGGTTCTGTAACCGACAACCTGTCAATTAAAGAGCCTTCAGGAGTTATTCGCGGCTATGACGTAAATACAGGTAAACTGCTCTGGGTATTTGATACAGGCGCAGCCGATCCAAATGCCATGCCGACGACTGGTGGTACATATGTACATAACTCGCCAAATGCCTGGGCACCGCTTGCATATGACTCTCAACTGGATATTGTTTATATTCCAACTGGTGTTTCTACCCCAGATATTTGGGGTGGTCACCGCACACCACAAATGGAACGCTATGCAAATGCCGTAGTAGCTCTCAATGCAAGCACAGGTAAACTGGTCTGGTCATTCCAGACTACACATCATGACCTGTGGGATATGGATGTACCTTCACAGCCTACTCTTGTTGATGTAAAAGCTAAAAATGGTCAAATAGTGCCTGCAATTTATGCGCCGACAAAAACCGGTCATATCTTTGTACTGGATCGCCGTACTGGCCAGCCGGTAGTTCCTGTTCATGAAGAACCGGTTCCACAAGGTGCAGCTAAAGGTGATTGGGTATCTAAGACTCAACCGATTTCCGAGTTTACCTTCCGCCCTAAAAATCATCTGACAGATAAAGATATGTGGGGCGCGACTATGTTTGACCAGCTAATGTGTCGTGTAATGTTCCATAGCCTGGACTATAAGGGCCCTTATACACCTCCTTCTGAAAATGGAACCATCGTATTCCCAGGTAATCTTGGTATGTTTGAATGGGGTGGTATCTCTGTGAATCCGGACCGTCAGGTGGCCGTAATGAATCCGATGGCATTACCATTCGTATCTAAACTCATTCCACGTGGTCCGGGTAATCCGATCTGGCCTGAAGGTGGAGTAAAAGGTACAGGCACAGAGTCAGGCATTCAACCACAATACGGTGTTCCGTATGGCGTAGAAATTAATGCATTCCTCTCTCCTTTAGGTTTACCTTGTAAGCAGCCAGCATGGGGTTATATTGCCGGTGTAGATCTGGATAACCATCAGATAGCATGGAAGAAACGTGTGGGTACAATCCGTGACAGTCTGCCAGGTATTCCATTACCGCCATTTAAGTTAGGTGTACCAATGCTAGGTGGGCCAATTTCAACTGCTGGTAATGTGATGTTCCTTGCAGGTACTCAGGATAACTATATCCGCGCCTTTAATGTTTCCAATGGTGATGAGCTATGGAAAGCCCGCTTACCGGCAGGTGGTCAGGCTACACCTATGACCTACTCAATAAATGGCAAACAGTATGTAGTTATTATGGCAGGTGGGCATGGTTCCTTTGGAACCAAAATGGGTGATTATTTAATCGCTTATGCCTTGCCAGACTGATATTAACACTAGATTATAATGAGTTAATAGGCCTCCTTGGAGGTCTATTAATTTTTCATCTGTATAAAAAATCAGCTTATTAATAGAAAAGATTTTTGCAATTAGAAATTGCATTTTAGGTATTAAATACCTAAATAAAAATCTTTCTCTAAATAGATATGAAAAATAAAAAGCTGAAGTAATCCTTATCAGTTACTTCAGCTTTTTATTTTTAAAAGACATCATCAAGTTAGAATTCGAACTGGTCTTTAATGGTTCCGCATTTATGACATTGCTTGAGCTTATGTCCATCTTGTTTGGTAAATGACCAGACATGAAAGCATAACCAGCATTTCAATACTTGTTTAAGCATGTCCTTAACTCCTAAACAGTAATGATGAAATTCAATATACTCTTTTCAAAGTGCGTTATAAGCTTTCTTAAAGAAACAGAATTCTTGTCCTATAAAAAGTAACAAAATATTTGTGCAGAGATAACATAACCTTTTGATTGTTACATCTGAGAAGTTTTACTAGCGTGATGTTCATATAAGTCCCTTTTATAGTTAAGCTTAAATCTTTTAGCCATTCTCACGACTATTCAACAGATGATTTATAATATTCCTGATATTTTTTAATTACGTTTTACTCTAACCAGAGACCTATGGCTGATCCACAACTTTCTTTAAGTGAATATTTATCTGGCGTACAGGAAATTATTCAGCTGACTTTTGACGAGCCCGTTTGGGTCAGGGCAGAAATACGTAATTTAAATATTAAAGGTGGTCACTATTATCTGGAACTTGCTGAAAAAGAACAGCAGAGCGATAAGGTCATTGCTAGTTGCCGGGCAACAATCTGGAAATTTAGTGCGGCAAACATTGTGCTTAAATTCGAGCGTGAAAGTGGAATAGAACTGTCTAAAGACTTAAATGTGCTTATTAAGGTCAAGGCTCGTTTTGATCCGCAATATGGGTTTTCAGTCAATATTGAAGATATAGATTCCAGCTTTACCCTAGGTGATATCGCCAGACAATATCAACAACTGGTTGAACGGTTAACTCAGGAAGGACTGATCGAACGAAACCGTCAGCTTGTTACGCCATTTGATATCCAGCATGTACTGGTTATTGCCCCGCAACAGGCAGCCGGTTTAGGTGACTTTAAAAAAGATGCTGATGTACTACAAAAATATGGTGTCTGCAATTTCATCTATCAAACAGCTACATTTCAGGGCCAAACAGCTCCAAAAAGTATTATAGAGGCTCTACGTAGTGCTCTGAAACACTGGGCTAATGATTTTAACTACCCTCCTGACCTGATTGTAATTATTCGCGGAGGCGGTGCTGTAAATGATTTGGCCTATTTAAATGATTATGAACTGGCTGCCCTTTTATGCAAACGTTCGGTTCCCGTATGGGTAGGTATCGGTCATGAAAAAGACCGGACCATTCTGGATGAAATTGCCCATCGCTCTTTTGATACCCCAAGTAAGGTTATTGCAGGAATTCGAAATACTATCAGTGAAAACGTACAGCAGGTTCAAAATACCTTTCAGCATATTAAGGCTTTATCTCAATATCAGCTTACGGTTTATCAGAGTCAAAATGATCAATATATGCGTTTAATCAGAACTTTGTCTCATAGCCAACTTTCTGAGTCAGCTAAAACCCTAGACGTTTTAAAGGATGTGGTCCATTACTGTGCCCAGCAGCAAGTTCGTCAGACTAAACAACATATTGACAGCCTATTAAAAGAGACCTTACTGCAAAATCCACGACATATTTTGAATAAGGGCTATGCAATTGTCCGGCATAATGGTAGGGCCATTCGTTCTGTACAGCAATTAAATATTATGCAAAATATACAGCTCGAGCTGCAGGATGGTACGATTCAGGCAGAAATTGTAAAAGGAAGTCAAAATGAATAATGAAGAACTCAGCTTTAAACAGGGTTATGAGATCTTGAAAAAGAATGCCGAGTTTTTGGAAACACAGGAAGAACCAGACATTGATAATCTGATGGAGATTGTAGAAGAATCCATGCGAGCCTATAAGGCTTGTAAAAGTCGTGTAGAAGCAGTTCAGCAGGCATTAACAGAAACTTTTAAAGAATGAAGATGGTTTAGCGGGATGAAAAGTATAATATGCTTAGCTTGGATATGTTAACGACCTGTTAAAACTTAACAACTTATAATTGAAATAGTCTAAAGCTGTCTTCATAGTCACTAATAAGAATAGAGTAATGACAGGAAATAAAATTATGAGCATAACTAAAAATCAACTACATGACCGCATTAAAGATTTACAGGTTCGTGCCTATAATATTTCGGAAAAATTGAATAATGCAGGGAATAAAGAATATCAGAGCAACCTGTTTATTCATTCTACAGGCAATGATGAAAGGATGGACTATGGTGTCGATTCAGCATGGTATGCCAAACTTTCTAATAAAAATGAATCTGTGAGAGATAATCTGGAAGTAATTTATCGCACTCTTATTGATAATGACTACAGTGATAACGAATTAAAAATTTTATCGGACAAACTGGATCATTATACGCAAGAACTTACAGCCATTGAGCAGGAATATCATCGCTAACTTTTGGAATTAATTTATTATATTGTAGAATACCAGACAGTTTCTGACATCTGGTATTCTTTAAAAATAATCATCAGGTAAAAATATCTATGCAATTTTTTGATTCTACTACAGCTATCATGCTAATAGTTACTATCATCCTTCTTCTGTTGGTTCGCTATTATTTTAAAAAATAATTTTCTCTCAACCTGACTTGGTTAGCAAAAATTTTATTTTATATATCTGTACTGCAGCTTTTTATGTAGTTAGCTGTACCTCTATTTCGAGTAATTTTAAAGTAGATAAGAAATTATAAATATAGTAGAGCATTATGTGTGCTAATTATTTACCTATCCGACCTGAACATGCACATTTACTAGATTTACCGCAAATGACATTTGACTATCAGGCTGAAGTCTACCCTAGTGATCGGAGTCCGATCATTATTGCTCCAGAACAACAGCCTGAATGGCGCCGTGCCATATTTGGTCTGGTTCCGGTTTGGGCAAAGGACTTAAAAATAGTACAAAAAACTTTTAATGCCCGGAGTGAAACTGCAAGCGAGAAACCAAGTTTCAGACATGCGTGGAAATCAGACCAGTTTGCACTCATTCCAGTTGAAGTATTTTTTGAGCCTCGCTATATCGAGGGAAAAGCACAACGCTGGGGAATTTATCGTAAAGATGGGCAACCTTTTACAATAGCAGCAATTTATGAGCGCACAAAACTTGAAAAAGAGTTTATACATTCTATGTCTATGCTCACTATAAATGCTGAGAAGCATCCATTAATGTCACAGTTTCATAAGCCAGGAAAAGAAAAACGCTCTGTTGTAGTGATTTCACCCGAGCTACGTCTAGCTTGGTTACAAGCTACCCATCAAGAAGCTCAAAATTTTTTAACCAGCTTTCCTGCTGAAGACTTTATAGCTGAACATATGCCCTATTCAGCACAGCACGATTTTAATATCAATTCATTCTAAACGCAGTATAACTCTATCTTAGATCATAAAAATATTCTTGATCAGCTGGTTTAAGCTTTAACAGTTAGCTTTCTCAACTATTATTAATAAAATATAAAAATTTCTTATTGCGAAATTAATTTCTATTTAGCAAAATATAATAAAGACTTAAATAAACTATTTTGGAGAATATATGGAATTTAAAAATGGATTTGAATTTCTGATGGCCATAAAGGATGGGAAAATCAAGAGTCCTGCTGCTATGGCTCAAACTATTCCTATGCGTATTATTGATGTGCAGCCTGGTCATATTAAATATGCAGTTACACCAGATGAACGTCATCTTAATTTACAGGGTTTAATTCATGGTGGCTTTTGTGCCACAGTACTAGATACAGCAACTGGAGGTGCAGTTCATACAACTGTTGAGAATGGAGTAAGTTTTGCGACACTGGATTTGAATGTCAAAATGATTCGGCCTTTACAGAAAGATAAAACATATATTGCCATTGGGGATGTGATTAATACGGGACGTAATATTTTAACGTCTGAAGCTCGTATAGTTGATGAGAGTGATAAAGTTTATGCTTTTGGTTCAGCTACTCTTATGATTACCAATCGTTCTTGAATTTTTTTGTGAGGTTTATTTTGAGAGGTTTGCTTTAAAAGTTTAAAACTATACTTAGGCTATTTAATTGAGAATTAATTTACTTAGGCTATTACTTTAGTAGAGCGATAAATCTTACTGATAAATCTCACTGAGGGATCGTAGATTGCTTCACTGCTCGGTAATCATAGCGATCAAATAAAAAAATGAGTAATGCGATGCAAACTCCTAATATTACACATACTGGCCAGCCTCCATGTTTCCAGAAAAAGACCGCCAAAAATGAACCTATGGCTGCGCCACCAAAGTACATCGTCATATAAATTGAATTAATCCTTGAACGTGCTGTAGCTGAAATCCGGTAAACCAGATTCTGATTTAATACATGCAAGGCAGAAAGCCCAAAATAGGCTAAAATCACCCCTACTCCATAAATCCATAATGATTGCTGAGCAAAATAGAGTGGTAACCAAGATATGATTAATAAACAGATGCATATGCGTGCTACATGGTCATCTTGACCACGGCTGATGAGTTTACCTGCCCAAGGTGTAGCAAAAACCCCTGCTAAACCTACAATTCCAAAAAGGCCAATCTGAAAATCGTTAAAATGGTAAGGAGCATTTGCTAAAAGAAAGGTCATCGTTGTAAAGATAAGAGTAAGCATCCCAAAGCCGAGTCCTCCTACAATACCCCTACGGATCAGATGGGGTTCATGAACAGCAAAGCTGAATAAAGACTGGTAAATTTTCCATATTGTTAAGCCAGATACTTTATTGGATTGAGGCAAACGTTTCCACATCACCAGTGCAAATAAAAGTATGGTTATACCACTACCCAGATAAATATAGTGCCAAGACCACATGGTAGAGACTAACCCGGCTATTGTTCGGGCGGAAAGTATTCCCATCAGTAAACCACTCATCAGTATACCGACAAGTTCAGCACTTTTACGCGGACATACCAGATTGGAAATAAAGGGAATAAGTACCTGAGCTGCTATAGAAAAGAATGTGGCTAAAAATGTAAAACCGTAAAGTACAGAAACTGAATGACTCATGGAAAGCCCAATCTGGGCAATTCCGGTTAAACACATGAGCAGGCAGATAAAACCCCGTTTCTCAAAAAGGTCTCCTAAGGGAACTAATACAAATAAACCGGCAGCATATGAAAGCTGACTGATCACAATTGTAAAGGCTGCCTGTTCTGCACTCACTGAAAGGCTTTCTGAAATTGAATATATCAATGGCTGATTAAAATAATTCGAGCCTGCGCATAAACCGCAGGTAATTGCCAGCATCAGAATCAGACCTCGTGACAGGTCATAATGTTCTGGCTGGCTATTTTGCATAAATGACATCCTTGTCTGGTTAAATTAAAACTTATAACGTGCTGACATATTAACACGTGAAATATCTGCTTCTTTTCCTGCAAAGTTTTCACGTTTACCATGATGATATTCTACACCCAGATCTACGTGCTCCACTGGGGTATAAAATGCATTAACTACATGGTCAGTCAGGCGTTTATTACTTTCTGGATTGGCTTTGGCATATGCACTGTTATCATCATATTGCAGTAATGAAGTTGCAATATTTGCTCGCCACTGGTCATTAAATTTATGAGAGTAACCAATACTCAGGCTATCAAATTCATTTAACAGTATCTCATTATTATCTGTATTTACAGAGAAGTCGCCGCCCCAGTTTGCGTTATCCGAGGTTGAACCCTGATTGGTATAAAATACAAACTTCTGGTCACCTTTTACATGGTAATAGTTCGCCTGAACTGATTGCTGAGCATTAAATTTATATTTAGCACCCGCTCCTACACCCCAACTGACTTTTTCAATATCACCAGTGGTAGCTTGTGCCTGCTTCTCGTTGATGAAGCCCTGCCCCATCAAATGCAATGGTCCATTCTTGTAAGTGTATTTACTGGTCAGGCTTGGAAATTCTGAAGTTCTTTCACCTGAATACTCAAGAGCCATCTGCAATGTATGTGCGGGGCTAAACTGCCACTGATAGCGGACTTGTGGATCACGCAGGATTGAAGCACCGAGTAACTGGGTAAAATCAACTGACTCAGTAATTGTTTCCATATTCGACATAAGCGACCATGTCTGACCAAATAACCAGTCATCGAAACTGACATAAGCATGACGTATCCTGAGTTTACCGTCACCTTTACCACTGTCCACCCAAAAGTCGGCTTCCAGCTTGGCTTTAACATCTTTACGTCCCCCCAGATGATTAATGTCTACTCCAAAGCGGCTGGCGGCTACGGTAAAATCTGAACGGTTTCCCTCAACTCCATCAAAAGGGACACTATTAATCTTATTACTGGTACGCCCTCCGCTTGAACGGCCTGTTGTACTTTTAAAGTCTACAGCACCATCCATACGCAAGATGCCATAAAAATCGACATTGTCTTTCCATGAGGAAGTATTAATTTTCTGTGTTAAAGCGCGATCTTCCTGCTGCTGTGCTTGCAAAACATTTTGTTGCTGTTTTTGCTCTTTAAGCTCGGTCTTTAAGCGCTGTAATTCATTTTCCAACAGTAAAATACGCTGCTCGGTAGAATCGGCGAAAATACTCCCTGAGGCCGCAGCACAGGCTGCAGCTAAAATCATTTTTTTCATTCTTTAATCCTTAAAGATATTAAATCCGTATAAAAAGCTTTTTAAGTTCTGGCGTCGGCAAGTGCACATCCAGTCATAGACTGCAATTCTTCAAAACTTAAGCCTTCAACTATTTCCTTAACTAATGCTTTGCCATTGCTGAGTTCAATAATGCAGAGATCAGTATAAATCCGGTTCACACATTGCTCCCCTGTTACGGGATAAGTCAGTGCATTAACCACTTTAGGCTCACCATGCTTAGTCACATGTTCCATACATACGAAAATAGTTTTTGCGCCGACTGCAAGATCCATTGCACCACCTACAGCTGGTACTGCATCTGCTTCACCAGTATGCCAGTTGGCCAGGTCACCATTTACTGCAACTTGAAAAGCCCCCAGCACACAAATATCCAGATGCCCGCCGCGCATGATGTCAAATGAGTCACCATGATGCATAAAACAGCCACCATCCAGTAAAGTGACAAATTCTTTCCCTGCATTAATGAGATCAGGGTCTTCTTGTCCTGGCTCTGGTGGTGCACCAAAAGCCAATATACCGTTTTCTGAATGCAGAATAATTTCCCGGTCTGTTGGCAGGTATTTAGAAACTTTTGTTGGCAGACCTATGCCTAGATTTACATAAGAACCATCGGGGATATCTTGTGCAATTAACTGTACAATTTGCTCACGTGTACGCTTCTGGATACTCATGCGCCACCTCCTGGCAACTGAAATACATGCTGAACGAAAATTCCTGGTGTGATGACACACTCAGGATCTAATGTACCCAGCTCAACAATTTCATGAACCTGAGCAATTGTGATCTCTGCAGCTTTAGCCATAAGGGGTCCAAAGTTTCGCGCAGCTTTTCGATAAGTCAGATTACCCCAACGGTCTGCTTTGTCTGCATAGATCAGTGCATAGTCAGCTTCAATCGGATATTCAAGTACATAAGCTTTGCCTTTGATAATACGGGTTTCCTTACCTTCAGCAATCTTGGTCCCATAACCGGTCGGAGTAAATACTGCTCCCAGCCCTGCACCAGCTGCCTGAATCCGGCAGGCCAGATTGCCCTGTGGTACTAGCTCCAGCTCTATTTTTCCTGCTTTATAAAGTTCATCAAATACTTTGGTATTATTAGCTTTTGGGAAAGAACAGATCATTTTTTTGACCAGTCCAGCCATTAATAGCTTGGTCAGACCACGGTCACCTGAGGCTGCATTATTATTGATAATGGTCAGGTCGCGTGGGCCAAAGTCAATCAGGGCCTCAATGAGTTCAACTGGTTGTCCAGCGAGTCCAAAGCCGCTTGTCATGATACTGGCCCCGTCTGGAATACCCTTTAAAATCGTTTCAATATCCGGAGTGATTTTATTGATCATCTGAACTTTTACCTTCTCAAATATAAAAAAAGAGCAATGGTAAATACCATTACTCTGCTTTTTGAGGATTATATAAACGGTCTTTAATAAACAAGGCTGGAATTAAACCGCAAAGAAAATAGGCTACACCCATAATCAACAGACCTGTACCAATGGAACCGCCTTGTGCAAAGTAGCCAATAGTAACCGGTGCAAGTACTGCACCCAGACGGCCAATATTATATGCACCGCCTACAGCTGTACCTCGAACCTTGGTCGGAAAGCTCTCTGTCATATAAGTTGCATTGATTCCGTATGGAATACCGTACAGAAAACCGAATAACAGCATTAGCCATAAAATATTGTTAGGTGTATTACCAAATACAATAATGGGAATAAAGATTGCTGTGCCCATTGTACCGAAGGCAAATACAGCACGGCGTCCAATCCGGTCTGCAATATAGCCTGCAATAATTTTGGTACAGATCATGATAAAGAATGTACCGATCATATACATCGTCATTTCTTTAAACTTGATACCAAGATCGGATTCTAAATAGGCTGGCAACCAGTTACTTACCCCATAATAGCCGAACTGTAGAAAAGCAGTACTGAATGACCATAGGATGAACATGCGGCGATTCATGACATCTGCAAAAATTGTCTTGAAAGCACCTTTAGGTTTAGGTTGGCTCTGATCTACTGAAGTGGTAGTGGTGAGGCGCTGGGCACGTGCATCTTTCCATGACTGTGGTTCAGGCACCAGAAAGTGCATGGCTACTGCCAGAACAATAGGAATAATTGAAATATAAAACAGCATGCGCCAGCCGAATTCAGGAATAAGCCAGCCTGCAAGTACCGTAGCCACAATTGAACCCAAGGTCCAGCCAGTCATAAGGGCAGCTAATACAGTCGAGCGATATTTTGTGGGCACATATTCAGCCATTAAGGTGTTACAGGCGATGTAGAGTGCCCCTAAACCAATCGCTGAAATAAAACGTAGTGTCACAAATTGCTGGTAACTTTGTGCAAAGCCCAGCCAGCAGGTCAGCAACGAGAATAAGGTAATTGCAATAACAATAACTCGCACCCGTCCAAAACGGTCACAGGCCCAGCCACCAAAGAAGCCACCAATTGCCATGCCTGCCAGTGTCCAGCTTCCGAGTGCGCCTGCCTGTATACTGCTTAAACCAAATTCAGCTTTCAGACTGGTTAGACTATAAGATAAAAAAGCAATATCAGCGCCATCAACCAATAAAGCCAGGAAGGAAAAAATAAAAGCAAATTTCCAGACTTTTGCATTTGTTGTGTTATCTGTTTTTTGAACAGCCTGATCCATCATGTCCATTTCCTTATAATAAAAGGCATCTTAGCTTTGATGCCTTATCCCCATCATGTCCTCATTACGAAGACACTTCTTTAATCATGTTGCGTGCAATAATAATTTGCTGAATCTGTGTGGTTCCTTCATAAAGACGGAACAGGCGTACATCCCGATAAAAACGTTCAATACTGTATTCACTGATATAGCCAGCTCCTCCATGAATCTGTACGCAGCGGTCTGCAACACGGCCACACATTTCCGTTGCGAACATTTTTGAGCATGATGCTTCCGTACTGATATTTTCACCCTGGTCACGACGACGTGCAGCATCGAGTACCATACATTTGGCTGCATAGATTTCAGCTTTGGAGTCTGCCAGCATGGCCTGGATTAACTGGAAACTGGCAATTGGCTGACCGAACTGTTTACGTTCAACGGCATACCGCAGTGCGTCATCCAACATACGTTCTGCTACCCCTACACTATAGGCTCCAATATGCAGACGTCCTTTATCGAGGACTTTCATGGCTGTTTTAAAACCGACCCCTTCCACTCCTCCAATCAGGGCAGAGGCGGGTACACGACAGTTTTCAAAGATGACGTCACAGGTATGTGAACCCTTCTGCCCCATTTTCTGATCAATTTTTCCAAGAGTAATACCTGGATTATCGGCTTCAACTAGAAAGGCAGAAATACCGCCTGAGCCTTTAATTTCAGGATTGGTTCTGGCCATTACGGTAAAGGTTGCAGCATGTGGAGCATTGGTGATATAGCGTTTAGTGCCATTCAGGATATAAAAATCGCCATTTTTGACTGCAGTCGTGCGTAAAGATGCTGCATCAGAACCTGATTCCGGTTCAGTCAGGCAAAACGAACCAATGATTTCACCACTGGCATAGCGTGGTAAATACTTCTGTTTTTGCTCTTCAGTGCCATCAATCAAGATTGCGCTAGAACCAATACCATTATTTGTTCCAATAAGTGAACGGAAGGCTGGTGAAGTTTGGCCCAGTTCAAAGGCAACTCGTACCTCTTCCTCCATAGTAATTCCTAAACCGCCATACTCTTCAGGGATAGTGAGTCCAAATAAACCGAGTTCACGCATTTTCTGGATGAGGTCTTCAGGAATTTTATCTGCTTCGGCAACTTCGTGTTCACGTGGAATAAGTTCATTTTTAACAAAATTTCGAATCGTTGAAAGCAGCTGTTCAAGCATTCCTTCATCACGGATCATCAGAGATCTCCCTACCTATTTATTTTAAACGCTATAGATTTTTCACTTCATTTAAATTTCACAATGAAAAATCTGGTTTTACTTATGCTGTTCTGAATAGTAAAAGATAAAATGCACAAAATTCAAGCTTTTTTGAAAATTAATTTCGTCGAGCGAAATTAATTTTTTTAATTAATATAAATCAAATAATTAATAAAATAATAAAAATGTTTTTAATTCTACTTCGAAATTAATTGCAAAAAAATTTAGACATAACAGGATAAAAAGAATATAGTTTTGCTATACGAAACAAAGTAATCAATATAATTAAGACCTAGGAATCAAGAGTTAAAGGCAATACTTGTCTTTTTCATTGCACTGAAATTTTAAGCTAAAACATAAAAACCCAGTGCTTTTCTAGAATCTTAATTAAGAAGATGGAATGTAAGAAATCCCAAATTTATAGGCCTTATATGTACTCATCACTGACTGCCAAGCTCTTCACAGATTGAACTGACAAATAAATGTAGCATGATGAATGACTTATAAGCCTTAAGCCGTAGTGATACCAAAATATTTTTTGAGTAATCAAAAATTACTCTCTTACTATCTCTGAAATGGAGTTTTCAAATGCTAAATGCCTATATTTACGATGGTTTACGTAGTCCGATTGGCCGTCATGGGGGTGTACTCGCGTCTATACGTCCTGATGATCTGGCAGCAGAAGTTATTAAAAAGCTCATTGAAAAAACAGGTGTACCAGGGACAGATATTGAAGATGTTATTCTGGGTGATACGAATCAGGCTGGCGAAGACAGCCGTAATGTAGCACGTATGGCTGTGTTATTGGCCGGTTTGCCAGTTACTGTACCCGGACAGACAGTAAACCGGTTATGTGCAAGTGGTTTAGGGGCTGTTATCGATTCGGCTCGTGCCATTACCTGTGGTGAAGGTGAACTGTATATTGCTGGTGGTGTAGAAAGCATGACCCGTGCACCATTTGTTATGGGCAAAGCAGAAACTGCATTTAGTCGTGAGGCAAAAATCTTTGATACCACTATTGGTTCACGTTTTCCTAATAAGAAAATTACTGCGCAGTATGGTGGCCATTCAATGCCTGAAACAGGCGATAATGTAGCTGTCGAATTTGGAATTACCCGTGAACAGGCGGATACCTTTGCTGCACAGTCACAGGCGAAATATCAGCAGGCAAAGACTGAAGGCTTCTTTGAAGGAGAAATTACTCCTATTGAAGTTTCTCAAGGTAAAAAGTTACCGCCTAAACTGGTTAGTGAAGATGAACATCCACGTCCATCTTCTAACTTTGAAGCCTTATCTAAATTAAAACCCTTGTTTGAAGGTGGTGTAGTTACTGCTGGAAATGCTTCTGGTATTAATGACGGCGCAGCAGCTCTACTGATCGGTTCAGAAACAGTTCAGGAAAAATACGGCTTAAAACCAATGGCAAAAATTTTGTCAGCGGCAGCGGCAGGTATTGAACCACGTATTATGGGTGCAGGTCCTATTGAGGCAATTAAAAAAGCAGTCAGCCGTGCTGGTCTGACTCTTGATGATATGGACGTTATTGAAATCAATGAAGCTTTTGCTTCACAGGTATTGTCCTGTTTGAAAGGTTTAGATGTAGATTTTAATGATCCGCGTGTTAATCCAAATGGAGGAGCAATTGCAGTAGGCCACCCTCTTGGTGCTTCTGGCGCCCGTCTTACACTAACAGTTGCACGTGAATTACAGCGCCGCCAGAAAAAATATGCGGTGATTAGTCTTTGTATTGGTGTAGGTCAAGGTCTAGCTATGGTCATTGAAAACGTTGCCTGATTTTTTGAGTTTAAAGATCCATTCACTATAAAAGTGGTGAATGGATTAATTTTGTTTAACGAAATATAATGAATAACATATTTATTTTTCATTATATTTGAGGCTTGAATGTCTGAAAGTACCAGAGTAGAAAAAACTGAAAAAATAACCAATCTGGATGAAATTCGTCTCGACCCTATCTCTCATATACATCGTGAAAATAATCCGCAATTTATTGCCTCTTTGGCACGTGGATTAGAGTTACTGCGCTGCTTTTCTGCTCATAAACAGGTCTTGGGTAATCAGGAACTGGCTAAGATGACAGGTTTACCGAAGCCGACAATTGCCCGTATTACTAATACATTGGTAAGCTTAGGCTATTTAAAACAGTTGCCAAATTCTACAAAGTACATGCTTGATATAGGTGTACTTTCCTTAGGCTATTCAGCCTTGTCTAATATCTCTATTCGCAATACTGCTCATCCGCTTATGGAAGAGATGAGTAAATATGCTCAGGCACCGGTCGCTATGGCAACCCGTGACCGGTTGAATATGATTTATATTGATGTAGTACAAGTAGAAAGCTCACTGAATATGCGTCGCCCTATTGGTTCGACTTTACCCATTTATAGCAGCTCTATGGGACGGGCCTGTCTGGCAGCTACACCAGAACATGAGCGCAATTTCTTGATGGATGCACTAGCCAAGAAAAATCCGGAGAACTGGCCTTCAATCAAACGTTCACTTGAACGTGCTTTTCGTGATTATCAGGACTATGGCTATTGTTTATCTTTAGGAGAATGGCATAAGGAAGTAAATTCTGTGGCGGTACCCTTGGTAAGCAGTCAGCATGGTTTATATGTCTTTAACTGTGGAGCACCCAGCTTTCAACTCAGTCCCGAGCGCCTCGAAGATGAAATCGGTCCGCGCCTGATTCATATGGTGCACAATATTCAGGACTCATTAAATGAAATTATGTAAAATATAAAAAGTCCCCGACTTGTAAGAACGGGGACTTTTAAATTTACTGAATAATTTTCTTTTCTTTCAGTTCTATAATTTCTGTTTCTGATAAATACCGGCTTAGAATATTTTCAGTATCTTGTGCTAAACACGGCGGCGCCTTTTGATACTCTACCGGTGTTTTTGAAAGTTTAATAGGTGAACCAATAGATGTATAGTTCTGCTGCAAAGAATGAGGCATGTTAACTACCATCTCCCGGACAATCACCTGCTCTTCTTCTAAAGTCTGCTTTAAATTGTTAATCATGCCGACCGGGACTTTAACCTGATGGATGATTTTTACCCATTCCTCGGCTGGTCGTGTCATAAAGTGTTGCTGTAATAAAGCAGTCAATTCTTCCCGATAAGTGACACGCCCGGAATTTTGCCTGTAATGTGGATGAAGAGCTAATTCAGCCAGACCAATACTTTCACACAGTATTTTAAACTGGCTATCATTACCACAGGCAATAATAAACTCGCCTTTTTTAGCTTTAAATACCTGATAAGGTACAATATTAGCATGAGCATTGCCGAAACGGCCCGGGACTTTTCCCGAGGTTAAATAATTCATGGCAAGAACAGATAAGGAAGCAACCTGTGTATCTAGCAAGGCCATGTCAATATGTTGACCCTCGCCCGTTTTTTCTCTGGAAAGCAGTGCTGCCTGAATAGCAATAGCTGAATAGAGCCCGGTGGTTAAATCTGCAAAAGCCAAGCCAGCCTTCTGGGGACCACCACCCGGCAGGTCATCCCGTTCGCCGGTAACACTCATCATACCGCCCATACCCTGAATAATAAAATCATATCCAGGTTCATTTGCACGAGGTCCTTTCTGTCCGAACCCTGTAATAGAACAATAAACGAGTCGCGGATTGATTGCTGCTAACGTTTCATAATCAAGACCATATTTTTGAAGTGAACCCGCTTTATAATTTTCAATTAATACATCAGATTCAAGTACAAGTGTCCGGATAAGCTGCTGCCCTTCCAGAGTTGCAAGATCAATAGCGACTGAATGCTTACCCCGATTTGCAGAAAGATAGTAAGCAGACTCCTGAGTGTCTTGTCCTGAATCATCTTTTAACCAGGGTGGTCCCCAACGACGGGTATCGTCACCACTATAGGGTTTTTCAATTTTGATGACTTCAGCACCCAAGTCAGCCAGAATCTGACTGCACCAAGGGCCTGCCAGAATACGGCTTAGATCCAGCACTCTAAAACCTGTCAAAGCACCCATCATTCTACTCCTTACTCTTGTTCTAATTTCCCTAGAAATAAAGTATATTTATTTCATCAAACGAAATAATATTTTATTTATAACACAAAACTATAGATTTTAAATAAAATATGAAGCTATATTTAGATAAATTAATTTTGCAGAGTAAAATTAATTTTTATTATTAATTAATTTTAGTACCAAAAATTATTTATATAGATTTTTAGTCTTTTCCTTTGTAAAGAATATAACTCCAAGGAGTCAGGATGATTCGTAATCAGGAAACACTGGATCAGTTACTTCATATGATTCAGCAATTTGTTAAAAATGAATTAATGCCACGTGAACATGAGGTGGCTGAAAAAGATGAAATGCCTCAGGACATTATTGACCAGATGAAAGCATTAGGCTTGTTTGGTCTCACTATTCCTGAGGAATATGGCGGTTTAGGACTGACCATGGAAGAAGAACTTTATGTAGCCTTTGAAATTGGTCGTACCTCACCTGCTTTCCGCTCTATTTTTGGAACTAATAATGGAATTGGTTCAAGCGGTATTATTATTGACGGGACTGAGGAGCAAAAACAGAAGTATTTACCACGCTATGCCAGTGGTGAAATCATCGGTTCATTTTGCCTGACTGAACCGGAATCAGGTTCTGATGCTGCATCTTTAAAGACTACAGCAGTGAAAGATGGTGATTTTTATATCCTGAATGGTACTAAACGCTATATCACCAATGCGCCGCTAGCAAGTACCTATACCGTAATGGCCAGAACCAATCCTGATATTAAAGGCGCAGGCGGTATTTCCGCTTTTGTAGTTGACCGGAATACTTCAGGCATTAGCTTAGGTAAAAAAGATAAAAAGATGGGGCAGCAAGGTACTTATACCTGTGATGTTATCTTTGAAAACTGTCGTGTACCTGCCTCTGCCCTGATTGGAGGTGTGGAAGGTATTGGCTTTAAAACAGCCATGAAAGTCCTCGATAAAGGACGTTTACATATTTCAGCAGTCAGTGTTGGTGCAGCCGAACGTATGCTGGATGACGCACTGCGGTATGCCGTTGAACGTAAACAGTTCGGTCAGCCAATTGCCAGTTTCCAGTTAATTCAGGCCATGCTGGCAGATTCCAAGGCTGAAATCTATGCAGCCAAATGTATGGTACTCGATGCTGCCCGGCGTCGGGACCAAGGACTGAATGTTTCTACTGAGTCATCTTGTGCCAAGCTGTTCGCAACGGAAATGTGTGGCCGCGTTGCAGACCGCTGCGTGCAGATTCATGGAGGGGCTGGCTATATCAGTGAATACAGTATTGAACGTTTTTATCGGGACGTACGCCTGTTCCGTCTTTATGAGGGAACTTCACAAATCCAGCAGATCATTATTGCTAAAAATATGATTAATCAGGTTAAGGATTAACCTTTGAATTTCAGGATGAATTATGACCACACCACTGATGCCGGAAACCCTTATCCGGCCAATTTCTAAAACTACGCAGCGAATCGCTTTTGTTTTTGCATTTTTGGCCCTGTTAATTGATGGTGCCGATATGCTGCTACTGTCTTTTAGTTTAACCAGTTTAAAAGCCGAATTTGGACTGACCAATTTACAAGCTGGTGCATTAGGAAGTTTTACCCTGGCAGGGATGGCACTAGGAGGTTTCATGGGTGGCTGGGCCTGTGATTATCTTGGACGGGTTCGAACAGTCGTGATTTCGATTCTGGTATTTTCATTATTAACTGCGGCACTCGGCTTTACACAAAGTTTTGAGCAGTTTGCTATCATCCGCTTTCTTTCAGCTTTCGGTATTGGTTCTTTATATATTGCAGCCAATACGTTAATGGCTGAGTACGTACCTACTGAATATCGAACTACAATACTGGGGACTCTACAGGCTGGCTGGACAGTCGGCTATATTGTAGCAACATTGCTAGCGGGCTGGATTATTCCTGAACATGGCTGGCGGGTATTATTTTTTATAGCCATTATTCCTTCGGTATTGGCATTATTTATTCAGAAACTGGTTCCCGAACCGGAATCCTGGCAGCGAGCCCGTCTGGAGCGTCTATCCGCTTCACGGGTTACTGTACAGGCACAGCCGGTAAAACAGCAAAGTACAGTCAAAATAATTTTTGCAGATAAGCGTAATCGCAGAATGTTCATGCTGTGGATTTTAACTGCCGGCTTTTTACAGTTTGGCTATTATGGTGTAAACAACTGGATGCCAGCTTATCTCGAATCTGAACTGGGGATGAATTTTAAAGCCATGACTGGCTACATGATTGGAACCTATATTGCCATGATCTTTGGCAAGATTATTGCCGGTTATGCAGCTGACCGCTTGGGCCGACGCTTTGTATTTGCTTTTGGGGCTATTGGTACAGCTATATTTTTACCTGTGATTGTAATATTTAACTCGCCAGATAATATTGCCTATTTGCTGATTTTCTTCGGTTTCCTTTATGGAATTCCTTACGCCATCAATGCCACTTACATGACTGAAAGTTTTGCTACCAATATTCGCGGAACAGCTGTGGGTGGAGCTTATAATGCTGGCCGTATTGGTGCCATGTTTGCTCCGGCAATTATTGGTGCGGCTGCAAGTGGTGGCTCTATCGGTCTTGGTTTTTTGATCATGGGCGGAGCTTATTTCTTATGCGGTGCAGTATCAGGAATCTTTATTAAAGACCGTCAATATGACCCGCAGAAAACAGCTTAAAGGCTTAACTTGGTAAAGCCTCTACAGAGGCTTTTAATACTAAGAGAATATGAAAAATACGCTTTATACTCCAACAATTATATTAATGGCAATTGCTGCCGGTATCTGTACCGGTAGTAATTATTTTAGTCAGCCACTCATTCATTCTATGAGTCAAAATTTGCAATTACCAGAAACCCTTGTTTCCTGGGTACCTACTTTGGCACAAATTGCTTATGCCTGTGGCCTGCTCCTGCTGATGCCTCTTGGAGATATTCTCGAAAAACGCCGCCTACTCTTCTGTTTCATGCTATTTGCTGCACTTGGCCTGATCATCAGCGGTATTTCACAGCATATAAGTCTGCTTATACTGGGTACACTCATTACTGGTCTATTTTCTGTAGCTGCGCAGCTATTATTACCTTTAGCAGCCAGTCTGGTTCCAGCACAACAGAGTGGTCGGGTGGTGGGTTTCCTGCTTAGCGGTTTAATGATGGGGGTTCTTCTTGCCCGTTCCCTTTCAGGTTTGGCCTCAAGTTTATTTGCATGGAATTTTATCTATCTGGCCAGTGGTATCTTACTTTTCTGTATTGCTTTTATATTACATCGAAATATCGGGGTTTTTCCGCCTACCAGCACTGAAAGCTATGGTTATACTCTACGCTCGTTAGCCTCTATTTTTTTGACAAATCAACGCTTACGCCGGCGCAGCTATATTGGCGGATTAACCTTTGCTGGGGTAAGTATGACATTTACTACTACGTCACTACTACTTGCACCAGCTCCTTATCATATGAGCGATTTTAGTATTGGATTATTTGGTCTGGTTGGCATCGTTGGTGTATTTATAGCTAATTTCACGGGTAAGTTTATTGACCGGGGATATATTCACCAGATTTCTATTTTATGTAGTCTGGGTCTTATCATTTGCTGGCTATTATTTTTACTTACACCTTATCAATTAGCGTTTTATATGATGGCAACGCTTATCCTTTACGCATCACTCTCTGCAATTCATGTAACCAATCAAAGCATAGTATTTAAATTAAGTGAAAACCTCAGATCTCGTTTTAATGCTATTTATATGACAGGTTATTTTGCAGGAGGAGCATTAGGGACTACCGCCGGAGCCTATGCCTGGACTCATTTTGGCTGGACAGGCACCTGCACGTTAGGCATGATATTTGCAATTACCTGTCTAGTGATTTGTATTCTGGAAGAACGAACTGCTTTACCGCTTCAATCATAACAATGCATTGATCTTCCTGACCAATGCATCATATTTTAACTGATTTCAGTACGGATATTATTCACCATATGTAGCAGGCGCGGTGCAATATCTTCTTCAAGTTTTTCACGTTTCATAATGAAACTTGGTCCACCGCAGTTAAAAACCAGTAAACCATGCTGTTCATGAATTAAAGGCACCGCGACCGAGTTCACATCCTTATGCCATTCTCCAATCGAGAAACAGTAGCCAAAATCCTGATAATCCTTAAAGGCACGGTCAAGATCACGGTTAATCTTGAACCAGTCTTCCTTATATTTTAAACGGATAGCATCAAGCAGAAAATCACGTTCATCTTCTGGCATAGCTGCCAGACAAGCCCGACCCATAGAACTTAAATGAATAGGTAAATAAGTTCCTACCTGTCTTCGCATGGTGATATTGCCTTTCCCCTGCACGACATCCAAATAAATCATGTTTAACCGGTCTCGGGTTGCCATGGCTACTGCTGCACCTGCATAGTCAGCGAGTTCTTTCATATAAGGATTAGCAATTGAACGAATCGATACATTAGCCAGCATGGAGTAACCGAATGCCAGTACCCCAACAGACAGCTGAAACTTGCTCGAATTTGGAACCTGCTTAATATAACCCAGACGTGACAACGTATGAGTCAGACGGGTAATAGTGGGTTTAGGTAAACCGGTTAATTGAGCTAGTTCCTGATTTCCTAAATGTTGGTGCTTAGGTGTAAAACAACGTAGCAGTTCCAGACCACGGGCCAAGGCAGTAATAAACTGCCGATCATTCTCATCCTGCATATCTTCAATTGGATGTAGTAACTCATGTCTTAAAGGAGCCAAAATTTTTTCTGTTTGTTCTATATCATTGGTATTATCCATGACTCTTTCTCAACCTACTAATGTTTCGCATTGCGAAATTATAATCTATAATTATATTAAATAGCAAAGAAGCAAACTGGCCGATTGCTTCTTTTTTATCAGTTTACTCAATAATACCTTCGGCTTTTAATTTTTTTAAGTGTTCCTGAGAGGCAACGCGTCTTAAAATCTGCTCAGTATGTTCTCCTAGCGTTGGAGGCGCGCGACGGTATTCTACTGGTGTACGCGACATTTTTATTGGTGAACCAATAACTGTCAGTTTTTGCTTATATGGATGTGGCATCTCAACCAGCATTTTTCGGGCTACTACTTGTGGTTCCCGAAAAGCCTGTTCCAGGTTATTAATTACTCCCACAGGTACTTTAACTGCATGAATAGCTGTTACCCATTCATCTGCAGTTTTCTTCAAGAAATGCTTCGATAAAATATCAATAATTTCAGTACGATGTTTGATTCGGTCAGCATTACGGCTAAAGCGTGGGTCATTTGGTAATTCTGCTAATCCAATACTCTGACACAACTGGATAAACTGTTTATCATTCCCACAAGCAATAATAAAATCCCGATCGGCCGCTTTGAATACCTGATACGGAACAATATTGGCATGCGCATTGCCATAACGGCCCGGTACTTTTCCTGAAGCCAGATAGTTCATCCCCTGATTTGCCAGCGTGGCAATTTGTACATCCAGCAAAGCCATATCAATATATTGGCCCAAGCCGGTTTCATGCCGGTTCAGCAGTGCTGCCTGAATGGCAATCGTAGAATAAAGGCCTGTAGCCAAATCAGAAAATGCCACACCAACCTTTTGTGGGCCGCCTCCAGGCAAATCATCTTTTTCCCCAGTAACAGACATTAACCCGCCCATCCCCTGGATGATAAAGTCATAACCAGGTTCTTCAGCACGTGGTCCGTCTTGACCGAAACCGGTAATAGAACAGTAAACCAGTTGCGGATTGATTGCAGCTAAACTGTCGTAGTCCAGACCATATTTTTTCAGTGAACCTGTCTTATAGTTTTCAATAACTACATCAGTATCCTGAATTAAAGCTTTGATCAGCTCCTGCCCTTCCAAACTGGCAATGTCAATTGCTACAGAGAGTTTATTACGGTTCGCAGATTGATAATAAGCAGCTTCACGTGTGTCATCACCTGCATCATTCTTCATCCAGGGTGGCCCCCAGCTACGGGTATCATCACCATGCTGAGGTCGCTCTACCTTAATTACTTCAGCCCCCAGATCTGCCAGTATTTGCCCACACCAAGGGCCGGCCAATACACGACTCAGATCAAGTACACGAATTCCTGTTAGTGCTCCCATTTTTATCTCACTATCCTGTTTAGTTTGCTATAACGAATCTGAATCTCTATTTACTCAAGATTAAGTTTCGCCTAGCGATATTATCTATTTAATATACTCTCAATTTTTGTAAAACAAAACTCTAGAAGTAAGATATTTTATGAAATATAAGAACTGTCTAAGCAAAATCAAAAATTTAATAAGTTAGCTGCAATAGAAATTAATATCGCATTGCAAAATAAATTATCAAAATATATTGTCATGTGAAATCATTTTCTTTAGTATGCCCAAAAAGAAATATACCGGCTCGTCCGCTTATACCACTTCTGTGGTGAAAATAACGACCAAGGAGATGAAATGGTTCGTGATCAGGAAACCCTGGATCAACTGCTTGATATGTTACGTCAGTTTGTTGAAGGCGTACTTATTCCGAGGGAAAATGAAGTAGCAGAAACAGATGAAATTTCAGCAGATATTGTTCAGCAAATGCGTGAACTCGGATTATTTGGACTCACTATTCCTGAAGAATATGAAGGTCTGGGTTTAACCATGGAAGAAGAAGTACGAGTTGCCTTTGAACTGGGTCGCACTTCACCTGCCTTTCGCTCACTTATTGGAACAAATAATGGTATTGGAGCTAGCGGTTTAATTATTGATGGCACGGAGGAGCAAAAACAGTATTATCTCCCGCGTTTTGCTAAAGGGGAAATTATTGGTTCGTTTTGCCTGACTGAACCAGAATCAGGTTCTGATGCAGCATCTTTACGCACGACTGCAGTAAAAGATGACGATTTTTATATCCTGAATGGTACCAAGCGTTTTATTACTAATGCTCCACATGCGGGTGCATTTACAGTCATGGCACGTACTAACTCTGAAGTTAAAGGCTCAGGCGGTATTTCTGCATTCATTATTGATAGCAAGACACCCGGAATATCTCTAGGTAAACGTGACCAAAAAATGGGGCAAAAAGGTGCTCATACCTGTGACGTCATCTTTGAAAACTGTCGTGTACCCGCCTCTGCCCTGATTGGAGGAGTGGAAGGGATCGGTTTTAAAACGGCCATGAAAGTCCTTGATAAAGGACGTCTGCATATTGCTGCTTTAAGTGTAGGTGCTGCGGTACGTATGCTGGATGACGCACTGCGGTATGCCGTTGAACGTAAACAGTTCGGTGAGCCAATTGCCAGTTTCCAGTTAATCCAGGCCATGCTGGCAGACTCCAAAGCTGAAATCTATGCAGCCAGATGTATGGTGCTCGATGCTGCCCGGCGTCGGGACCAGGGTGAAAATACCAGTACGGAAGCATCATGCTCAAAAATGTTCGCAACGGAAATGTGTGGCCGTGTTGCAGATCGCTGCGTACAGATTCATGGAGGAGCTGGCTATATCAGTGAATACAGCATTGAACGTTTCTATCGGGATGTACGCCTGTTCCGTCTTTATGAAGGAACCACACAGATTCAGCAAATTATTATTGCACGCAATATGATTCGTGAAATGACTCAATAAAACCTCAAGCGCTTTAAGGAAAATTAAAGCGCCCTTAATAGTAGGTAATGGATTATGTCTATAAACACAATAACTTCAAGCATTGGCCCGAATACCTGGAAAATTGCATTCTTATTTGCATTTTTAGCTTTACTGGTCGATGGCGCTGATTTAATGCTGCTTTCTTATAGCCTCAACAGTATTAAGGCAGATTTCGGACTGAGTACTGTTGAAGCTGGCATGCTGGGTAGTTTTACTTTAGCTGGTATGGCAATTGGCGGTATTTTTGGGGGCTGGGCCTGCGACCGCTTTGGCAGGGTCAGAATAGTTGTAATTTCAATTTTAACCTTTTCAGTTTTGACCTGTGGCTTGGGCTTTACGCAAAGCTTTATGCAGTTTGGTATTCTACGTTTTTTTGCTTCATTAGGTCTAGGTTCTCTTTACATCGCCTGTAATACTTTAATGGCAGAATATGTTCCTACCCGATACCGCACTACTGTATTAGGTACCTTACAAGCTGGCTGGACAGTGGGTTATATTGTAGCAACTTTGCTAGCCGGCTGGATTATTCCTGATCATGGATGGCGCATGCTGTTTTATGTTGCCATTATTCCAATTGCTATCGCTATCTTTATGCACATTCTGGTTCCAGAACCGGAAGCATGGCAACAATCTCGCTTGAGTAAAGCGGTAAATAATCATCACCAGAAAAAAGAGTCAGCCTTTAAACTTATTTTCCAGGACAAACGTAACCGCAATATGTTTATACTCTGGGCACTTACTGCCGGCTTCCTTCAGTTTGGCTACTATGGCGTAAATAACTGGATGCCTTCTTATCTGGAAAGTGAACTTGGAATGAAGTTCAAAGAAATGACTGCTTATATGGTAGGAACTTATACTGCAATGATTCTAGGTAAAGTTCTTGCAGGTTATATGGCGGATAAACTGGGTCGCCGCTTTACCTATGCTTTTGGTGCTATAGGAACTGCTGTATTTCTACCATTAATTGTATTTTATAATTCACCAGAGAATATCCTGTACTTATTGATAATTTTTGGTTTTCTGTATGGCGTACCATATGGTGTAAATGCAACCTACATGACTGAAAGTTTTGCAACTGCAATCCGTGGTACGGCAATTGGAGGAGCATATAATGTCGGGCGTCTGGGCGCAGCAATTGCTCCTGCAACTATTGGTTATCTGGCTTCTGGTGGTTCAATTGGCTTAGGCTTTGTGGTCATGGGCGCAGCCTACTTTATCTGTGGAGTTATTCCAGCCCTCTTTATCAAAGAGAAACAATATGACCCTCAGAACTTTTGAGTTCTTTTCCCCAATAACTGGCCAAAAACCAGTTATTGGAATTTTTTTATATAAAAATCCAAATCTAAAACATATATAGATTTAATAGTTTCTAAATATATTCAACTCAGCCTTTTAAAAGAGTTTTAGATACAGTTCTCAGCATTTATTTTTCCTGTTCGCCTTTATAGTGAAAAGATAGTTTATTTTAGCATCTCAATATATGTGCTATTCAGTAGAGAGTTGCCTTTTTACAAATAACAAATTAATATATCGCTAAGCGAAATGGTGTTTCTAATTATGGAAAATATAGAAAGAGAATCGATGGAGTTTGACGTAGTGATCGTTGGTGCAGGACCTGCAGGTCTTTCAGCTGCGATCCGCATCCGTCAACTGGCGATTGAAAACAACCTACCCGATCTTTCCGTTTGTGTCGTCGAAAAAG